>Ga0247839_1000151_pt1 | contig 118797 bp, 112 predicted proteins | sample LaCruzMarch2015__6_FD_192405 | JGI IMG/M metagenome (GOLD analysis project Ga0247839, IMG submission 192405) | Freshwater microbial communities from meromictic Lake La Cruz, Castile-La Mancha, Spain - LaCruzMarch2015_16m | ecosystem: Environmental > Aquatic > Freshwater > Lake | place: Spain...
TGTTCGTCGCAAGCAGCTTGTAAAAGTGAAGTAACTTTTTTTTACACTGTTTCAAAAACCCCGGTCTTCGCCGGGGTTTTTTGTTGTCCAAGATTTGTAAAATTCCACTCTTTATTCTGTGGGTGCCCCGAAGCTTAGGGGCGCCTCTTTTCCGGATTCTGTGGGTGCGGACGGTGGCCGCGCCATACTGCAAAAAAACCGCGCCCAACGGACGCGGCTACAAAACCGGGGCCACCGGCCCCGGCTACGGCTCTTCCTGTGGGTGCGGACGGTGGCCGCGCCATGCTGCAAAAAAACCGCGCCCGCGACCTCATCATTTCATCACACTCAGCAGGTTGCTGTAGTCATCGGTCCATGGCCGAATGCTGCGAACTGTTCGTGTCTTGAGCGAATCACCCTCTGTAATCGCCGGTTGCCGCAGAAATTCTGCATCGCGGCTGAGAAGAACCCATTGGGCGCTTGCGCTTATTTTCATATCGCCTAGCGTGGCGATGTATGCCGCATGCAGATTGAAGCGATTGCGAACCTGCACCAGCACCGGCAGAAGGTCGAGATAGCGGTTGGAAATGTTCACCGCAATAACGCCGCTTTCGGCCAGATGGGTTAGGTAGAGTTCAAACGCTTCGAGCGTCAAAAGGTGCGCCGGAGGCGAGTCACCGGTGAAAGCATCCAGCACCAGAACATCAAACCGGTTGGCGTGTTCCCGTTCGAGCGAGATACGTCCATCACCGAGAACAACTTCGATTTCTGCTTTCGAGTCGCTCAAAAAAGAAAACCACGGACTGCTTTGCGCCAGCTGGATGACGGCCGGATCAATTTCATAGAGCCGGTAAACATCGTTCGTTCTTCCGTAAACCGCCAGCGTTCCAATGCCGAGTCCAAGAATTCCGACGCGCATGGGATCGGGCTTCTGTTGTTTCAATTGCATGGCCAACCCCACCCCGCTGCTGGCCGTAAAATAGGTGGTCGGACGGGTGCGGAATTTCGGATGATCGATCTGCATGCCGTGGTTGATTTTCCCGTGCAGCAGGCTGTAGATCGGAATACCGTTATTAAGTTCTTTTGCCACCCGTATGCTGCCGAAAAAGTTGCGCTCCATATAAACTGATCGATTCAGCTCTTTGACGATGCCTGAACCGAGAAATACAGCGAAGGCCAGCAGAAGAAGCGGAAAGACGTGCCGAACGGAGCGAAACGTTTTGCGGGTTTCTGGATTGGTATAGATAAAAAAAACTGCCAGCGCTCCGGAAAGAACAAGCATCAGCTGATATTCCCAATATCCTTTGAAAAGGAACGGCGCCGCCAGCACCGTGAACAGTCCGCCCAGCGCGCCGCCAGATGAAATGCAGAGATAAAAGCCGGTCAGGTGCTTCGGATCCGGTTTGGAACGATATAGCGCGTTGTGGCAAAAAAGACAGACGGCGAGCAGGATAAAGCTGTACGCGAAAATTTGATTGCGTATCTCCAGTTCCAGCCCCCCCCTCATCAGATACCATGTAGCACCAAAAGCGCACAGCAGCAGATAAATATAGATATCCTGCCAGCCGCGAAGTTTTTCAATGAAGCCTATGATGTAGCTGAGCAGGTAGATGGATAGAGGCAGTATCCACAGAAACGGAACCGGCGGAATATCCTGCATCATCTGATTGGTAACCGCCATCAGCGCCAGCACGCCACAAAAGGAAAGAAGTGTCCACAGTAGCGGATGACTCCCATCGTCCAGAAGTATGGTCTGGGCGGGCGCCTCCTGCTTCACGTCCGGCAATTTACGAACTTTGGAGGCACAGACCCCGCATAGCACCGAATAGATAAAAAATCCGCCACTCCACATCCACGCCTGTTCCCGGATCGTCAGTTGCGGTTCGACAAAGAACGGATAACTCAGCAGTGCCAGCAGAGATGCTGTGTTGGACACCACATAGAAAATATAAGGAGATCGTTCCGGCTGAATCCGGTGCGACCAGGCTTGAAGAAGCGATGCACTGGTGGAAAGAAGAAAGTAGGAGAGCCCGATACTAACCAGTAGGAGCCGCAGAATATCAATGGTTGGACGTTCTGTTCCGGACATTGAACGCCATGACGGGTCAGGAAGGAGCGGCGATCCCCATACAAAAACAAGCAGGCTTCCGGTTGCCAGCGCTACGACCAATAAGCCGGCATGCAAAGCGGCCTGCCGTCCCGCCGACAACCGCTGTAAAAAATGGGCATACGCATAGCCGCCGAGCAGCAGAAGCTGAAAAAACATCAAACAAGTCAGCCAGACGGACGGAGCCCCGCCGAACCAGGGTAAAAGGTATTTTCCAATGATCGGCTGAATCTGGAACAAGAGGAATGCACCGAGAAATACTGTGAAGGGAAACGGGCTGGCGGTGGTTGGAATTTTCATGTCCGAAATCTAAACGCCCTCCGTGACCGCTTCAACGTTTTTCGCCCCGCTTACGGCTTGCGGATGGCGTTCTTTTCATCCACAAGGATAACCACCGGCTTATTGGCTTTAGCCTCCGCGGCTTCCATCTGGGCATAAGTGATGATAACCACCTTGTCGCCGATATATCCAAGCCGGGCGGCCGGACCGTTCAGCTCAACAATACCTGAGCCGCGCTTGCCGGAAATGGTGTAGGTGACCAGACGGCTACCGTTGTTCAGGTTAACCACATGCACCTGTTCGCCGACCAGTATTCCGGCGGCGTCCAGTAAATCCTGGTCAATGGAAATGCTTCCTTCGTAGTACAGTTCCGTACCGGTCAGCGTCGCCATGTGAATCTTGGATTTCAGCATTGTTATCGTCATTGTCCTGTCCCCTCGCCCTGTATTCAATCGGCCATGCAATGTACATTGTTCCGGCCCGAACATCCAGTCTGAAAACGGGGCACCATACGCACCTGCCTTCATTTTTTCCAGCACCGTCTGCGGATTTTAGAGCATTCAACAATGGTGGTGCCAAAGAACCCACCCCGGCTTTCCGCCTTCGCTAAGGCTCCGGCGAGACAGGTCAGCCACCCCTCCCATGGAGGGGAATAAAAGCGCGTCTATATGATCCCCTCCGGCGGCGGGGTGCCGGTACGGCGGGGTGGGTTTGCAGTTTATGTGTGTACGGGATGCAATTGTTAATCGCTCTTCCCCATCTTACCGCGCTCTGGTCATTACGAATTGCATATTGCGCATTGAACATTTTCATGGGTTTCAGCTTTCCCATTTCATGTTTCATCCCCTAGAATCCGGCCCCTATGAACCGCATACTTTTTAAAAAGCAGTTGTCCGGCGAAGTGTTCCAAATGCGTATTGAAGCGCCGCTGATCGCCCGTGAACGGCGCGCCGGACAGTTCGTCATCCTCCAACTCAACAGCCACTTCGGCGAACGCATCCCGCTGACCATTGCCGATGCCGATCCGGTCGAAGGCTCGATCACTATTATTTTTCAGGCGGTGGGCCGTACCACGCATCTGCTGGCGCTGAAGAACGTCGGCGACACCGTCGAACACCTCGTTGGTCCGCTCGGCCAACCGACCCATATTGAAAAGTTCGGTCGCGTCGTTTGCGTCGGCGGCGGAATCGGCGTCGCGCCGCTCCATCCCATCGCGCAAGCCATGAAAGCCGCTGGCAACGAAGTCATCATCATCATGGGAGCACGGAACAAGGAACTGCTGATCCTCGAAGACGAGATGCGCAAAATTGCCGATGAGCTGATTATCTGCACCGACGACGGTTCCTACGGACGCAAAGCGCTCGTCACCGCTCCGCTCAAAGAATTTTGTGAAGTCGATCCGAAACCAGCGCTGGCCGTCGCCATCGGCCCGCCGATTATGATGAAGTTCTGTGCCGAAACCACCCGCCCTTACGGCGTGCATACCATGGTTTCGCTCAACACGATCATGGTGGACGGAACCGGTATGTGCGGCGGCTGCCGCGTAACCGTCGGCAAGGAAACTAAATTTGTCTGCGTGGACGGTCCGGAGTTCGACGGCCATTTGGTGGATTTCGACAATATGATCAGCCGCCTGAAGGCCTACAAACCGCGCGAAGACGCTGACCACCACCGCTGTCACCTCGAAGAAGCCGTTGAAAAGTCCGCCTGAAATCATAAATCTTAAATCGGAAATCCAAAATGTCCCACCCCACTCCTGAACAACTTGCCGAAGCCGCCCGCACCGCGCTGGCCGGACTTACCAAACCGCTTTCGCCGAAACAGCGGCTGACCATTCCGGCACAGGAAATGCCCGCGCAGAATCCCGCCGTACGGCGCGGTAATATGCAGGAAGTCGCGCTAGGCTATTCCGAAGAACAGGCCAAGCTCGAAGCCGAGCGCTGTCTGCAATGCCCGACCAAACCGTGCATCAAGGGTTGCCCGGTCGGCATCGAGATTCCCGCCTTTATTCAGAAAATCGCCGCTGGCGACTATAAATCAGCCATCGGCATCATCCGCGAAAGCAGCCTGCTTCCCGCCGTCTGCGGAAGGGTCTGCCCACAGGAAAGCCAGTGTCAGGAACCGTGTACCGTCGGCAAAGCGCTCAAATCGATTGATAAAGCCGTCTCTATTGGCCGTCTGGAGCGTTTTGTGGCCGACTGGGAGCGTGAGAGCGGTCTGATGCGGCCGGCCGCTGTAAAGCCCGCTACCGGCAGAAAAGTCGGTATCATCGGCAGCGGCCCTGCCAGTATAACCGTCGCCGCCGACGTTCGCCGCGAAGGCCACGAAGTAACCGTGTTCGAAGCGTTCCACCGCCCCGGCGGCGTTCTGCTTTACGGCATTCCCGAATTCCGCCTGCCCAAAGCCATCGTGGATCAGGAAATCAGCAGCCTCCAGTCTATGGGCGTTGAAATTAAAACCGACTTTGTGATCGGCCGCACCCGCCGCCTAATGGATCTGCTCGATAAAGATGGCTACGACGCTCTCTTCATCGGCACCGGCGCCGGTTTGCCGAAGTTCATGAATATTGAAGGCGAAAACCTCGTCGGCGTTTTTTCCGCCAACGAATATCTGACCCGCGCCAATCTGATGAAAGGCTACGACGACCGCGCCGCCACACCGATTTTTCCATCTAAAAAAGTCGCCGTACTCGGCGGCGGCAACGTCGCCATGGATGCCGCCCGTAGCGCCATCCGCCTCGGTGCCGAAGAAGTTCACCTGATCTACCGCCGCACCGAAGCGGAAATGCCGGCCCGTGTCGAAGAAGTCGCCCACGCCAAAGAAGAAGGCGTCATCTTTCATCTGCTGCAAAACCCGGTCAAAATCCGCTCCGACGAACGCGGCTGGGTTTCCGGCATGCAGGTGCTCCGCTACGAACTCGGAGAACCCGACAGCTCGGGCCGCCGCCGCCCAGTCGAAATCAAAGGCAGTGAATTTGAAATGGACGTGGATACCGTCATCGTCGCCATCGGCAACGAATCCAATCCGCTCATCCGCCAGACCACGCCGGGACTAGAAACCAGCAAATGGGGCACGCTGATTGTGGACGATACCGGCAAAACGTCTCTCGACCGCGTCTTCGCCGGCGGCGACATTGTTCTCGGCGCTGCCACCGTCATTCTCGCCATGGGCGAAGGCCGCCGTGCCGCCGCCGCCATCAACAAACTGCTGGCTGAAAAATGAAACTGCGCACGTTCCAGACGACGGAAGATTTGATTTTCCAATGTCTGGAAACGTTACGACAGGTTCTTCCAACCCTTGGAACTTACGACGGTGTGATGCTCGCCGGTGGCCGTACGCCGCTCGAAATTTACCGCCGCGGCGCCGCTGACAATCTCTCCACTGCCGGAAAACTTTTTCTGAGCGATGAGCGCTATGTTCCCGTCATCGACCCGCAGAGCAACTACGGAGCAATCTCGCCGTTTTTTCCAATGCTTGGAAGAGTCCCAACAGAGCTTCCGATTGAAGCCGCCGCACAAGCGTTTCATGAATACTTAACCCGGATGCAATCCGTTCCGCTTGGACTGCTCGGACTCGGCGCGGACGGCCACACCGCTTCGTTGTTTAACATGAAAGACGCCGCGCTACGCGACGGACGGCTCGCCATTCCGGTGATTAAAGCTGATAAGCCTGACCGCATCAGCGTAACGCCCACGCTGCTTCACCGGATCGGAAAAATCATCCTCCTCGCCACCGGCGCGGAGAAAAAAGCGATCATCCAAACGCTATTGGAAAAGCCGTACACCATCCCGGCCGGCGTCGCCCTCACCGATCATCCGAACGTTGAAATATGGACTGATCAAATTTTGGTTCATAGAACCAACACTACATCTGGAATGTAGAGTCGGCTCTCAGAGCCGATTTTGGGAAAACTCGCAGCCGCAATAGTTCTGGCGGTAGAGGTCGTATTCGGCGGTCAGTTCAATGCTGCGCAGAAATCCGCCCTGCTTTTTGAAATCAATCGGTACGAAGCGCGGGAACTGCGCGCCAATTTCAAAAATGATGCGCGAAACCTTGTGAGGACTCAGCGTGAGCGTCGTGGCGAAAGCCGGAATGTCGAGCCGTTCAGCCATCTGGCTGGCACGCGACAGACTGAACTCAAAACATTTTCGGCAGCGCGCGCCCTTCTCCGGCTCGTTTTCCAATCCCTGAATGTGTCTTAGCCACACATCGTGATCATACTGATCTTCCTCGATTACCAGATTCATTTTGTCGGCCAACTTGCGCGCATGGGAAAGGCGCTTCAAATACTCGGCCGCCGGATGAATATTGAAGTTGCTGAAATAGAGCACCACTTCATGCCCGTCGAGCACCAGCCGTTCCGCCGCCGGCGCCGCACACGGCGCGCAGCAGGTATGCAGGAGAATGCGATTCGTTATTGGATATTCGTTATTGGTTATTGGTTTTCCCATTTTCACCTAAAGCCCAAGGTCTAAAGCCTTTTTTATAGCTCTTCTATGTCGCCGCCCGCGTAATCGACATGGAACTTCTCTGCAAAGGCCGCCAGAGTTCCCGCCTCTATCGCATCGCGCAGTCCGGCCATCAGCTCCTGATAGTAGTGCAGATTGTGCTGGGTCAGCAGCATCGGGCCAAGCATTTCCTCGCAGCGCAGCAGATGATGAATATAGGCGCGGCTGTAGTGGCGGCAGGTGTAGCAGGTGCAGTCGGCATCGAGCGGACGCGGGTCGGCGGCGTGGCGCGCGTTCATAAAGTTGAGGGTTCCGCGCCGCGTAAAAGCCTGTGCCGTGCGGCCCGAGCGGGTTGGCAGAACGCAATCGAACATATCGACGCCGCGCAGTACCGCGCCGACGAGATCCGACGGCTTGCCGACGCCCATCAGGTAGCGCGGACGGTCTTCCGGCAGATGCGGCACAGTGGTTTCCAAGGTTTGAAACATCAGCTCCTGACCTTCGCCGACCGCGAGGCCGCCGATGGCGTAACCGTCGAAACCGATTTTCTTGAGCGCTTCCGCTGACTCAACACGCAGTTCGGGATAAATACTGCCCTGCACGATACCGAAAAGCCCATAGCCGTCGCGCACCTTGAAGGCATCTTTTGATCGCTGCGCCCAACGCATCGAAAGGCGCATGGATTCCGCGGCGGTTTTTTCGTCGGAAGGAAACGGCGTGCATTCATCGAATGCCATCGAAATATCGGCGTCGAGCAGATGCTGAATTTCAATCGAACGCTCCGGCGACAACTCGTAACTGCTTCCGTCCGTGTGCGACTGGAACGTCACGCCCTTTTCGGTGATTTTCCGCAACTTGGAAAGCGACATCACCTGAAACCCGCCGGAATCGGTCAGGATCGGCTTATCCCAGTTCATGAACTTATGCAGACCGCCGAGCGACGCGACGCGCTCCGCGCTGGGACGCAACATCAGGTGATAGGTATTGCCGAGCAGAATCTGCGCGCCGGTATCCGCCACCTGCTCCGGACGCATTCCTTTGACCGTCGCCGCCGTGCCGACCGGCATGAAGGCGGGCGTATCAATTTCGCCGTGCGCCGTCGTGATCTTTCCGCGCCGCGCCGCGCCATCTTTGCTAAACAGTTCAAATTTCATCGGGCAAAGAGTACGGGAAAGTCTGCGGCGAAAAAGACAATTTTTGGGAAAGACGGCTGGGTACAGGCAATAAAAACGACTGACAGGCCGCATGTCGGGTGGTACATTCAAGCCATTGAAGAGAGGAAAACATCATGACCTGGCTGAACAAGCAAATCACTGTTGATCCGGCACAATGCGGCGGACGGCCCTGCATCCGCGGGATGCGCATCCGCGTTTCAGACGTGCTGGATCTCTTCGCGAACGGACTGTCCGCCCGCCAGATTCTGGATGAAATGCCTGACCTCAAACCCGAGGATCTGACTGCCTGTCTTCAATTCGCCTCTCGGCGGATTGACCATCCCGTGGTAGCCGCATGACACTCTGGCTTGATGCTCATCTCTCCCCTTCACTGGCACCTTGGATTGCCGGCAACTTAGGGATTGATGCCGTTGCGGTCAGAGACCTTGGATTACGCGATGCCGGGGATATGGAAATTTTCACAGCCGCACGCAAAGTCGATGCGGTTGTTCTGACGAAAGACGCAGACTTCCCTTTTCTGCTTTCTCAGCACGGAACTCCGCCCAAGGTGATCTGGTTGACTTGCGGCAACACCTCCAATGACAGCTTAAAGTGCATTCTTGCCGATAAACTCCCCGCTGTTCTAAAATTGCTCGCCAGCGGCGAGGAAATCGTCGAAATCACCGGGTGACTGAGGCCTTCTTGAGCAGACACGCATCACCATACGAGTAAAATCGGTAGTTCTGTTTTTTGGCATGTTCGTAGGCGGCGTGCATCCGGTCAAGTCCGGCGAAAGCGGAAACGAGCATGAAGAGCGTCGAGCGCGGTAGGTGAAAATTGGTCATCAGCAGATCGACGATTTTGAATTGGTAACCGGGCGTGATGAAAATATCGGTCTCGCCAGTGAACGGTTTAATAATTCCCGGCGCGGTTGACGCGCTTTCGAGCAAACGAAGCGACGTTGTGCCGATCGCAACGATCCGCCCACCAGACAGCCGCGTCGCGTTAATCCTATCCACCGTCTCCTGCGAAACCGTGCCCCACTCGGCGTGCATTTTATGGTCTTCGGTATTGTCCACTTTGACCGGCAGAAAAGTTCCGGCGCCGACGTGCAGCGTAACGGTTTCAAAAGCGACGCCGCATTTTTCCAAGGCCCGGAACAGTTCCGGCGTAAAGTGCAGACCGGCGGTCGGCGCGGCAACCGCGCCCTCTTCCTTGGCAAAAACGGTCTGGTAGTCCGAACGGTCACTGGCGGTCAGCCCGTCATCACACTTGCGCTGAATGTAGGGCGGAAGCGGCATACGTCCGTATTTTTCCAGACATTGGAAAAGTTTTTCGCCGCCGCAGTTGAAGCGCAAACGGATTTCGCCTCCGTCGCGTTTTTCCGTCACCTCGGCGAAAAAATCGTCAGCAAAATCAATCAGGCTGTCTTCTTTGAGCCGTTTGCCGGGCTTGGCGAAAGCCAGCCATTCGTTGTTGGCGGTGCGCATGTGCAGCGTCACTTCGATTTTCACCGCGCCGCGCCGACCGTCCAGCCGCGCCGGAATCACCTTGGTATTGTTTCCGATCAGCAGGTCGCCGGGCTGAAGAAGTTCCGGCAGATCGCGCACAATCCGGTCGGCCAAGGCTTCGCCGGTCAGATCAAGCAGCCGCGAGGAATCACGCGGACTGGCTGGGCGATCAGCGATAAAACGCTTCGGCAGTTCAAAATCAAATAGATCAACTCTCATGGATTGGAGTATTGGAATACTGGAATATTGGAATATTGAAAAGACAAACATCTCAGCTGTCCCTGCCATTCCAACATTCCACCATTCCATTATTCCTTTCCGACCCCGCCTGTTGCTATGCTCCCGTCCGAAACTTGAAACAACCCATGACTATGACAAAACAGCTTTCCGCTTTTGTGAGCGAGATATTCAGCTCCGCACAGGGCGAAGGGGTCAATATCGGCCGCCGCCAGCTTTTCGTGCGGTTTTGCGAGTGCCACCGCAACTGTCTCTACTGCGACACGCCGATCGAACGGACGGAATCGGTTCAGATTGAGCGCGATCCGGGAAGCGGCAAGTTCGAATCCATCCCCAACCCGCTTTCTGCCAACCAACTCGTCGAACTGCTGACCGGACTGAACTGTCCGGAATCGGCGCATGATGATCTTTTCATCACCGGCGGCGAACCGCTGCTTCAGGCGGACTTTCTGGCGGAATTCCTACCGAAAGCCCGCAAACAGCTCAATCTGCCGGTACATCTCGAAACCAGCGGCGACCTGACGGAAGAATTCGTCAAAGTTGCGGAATGGGTCGATCACGTTTTGATGGATATCAAGCTCCCCAGTGTCACCGGCGAACCGGAGACATGGGAAATGCATCGGGCTTTTCTGGACCGGATTGAAGCCGGTAAAATCGGCGCGACGATCAAGCTGGTGGTCAGCGCGGATACTTCAGAGCAGGATCTCAGCGAATCGGCAGAGCTCATTCACGCATCCGGCTCGCCGGCCGCCGTGGTTCTGCAACCGATGACCGCCGCATCCAAAACTAAACGGGTGCCGACGGCGAAGCAGGTTTTAACGTGGCAGTCGGAAATGGCCGTCGCACTCAGTCGCAGTGTGCGCATCATTCCGCAGTGCCACAAGATGATGGGATTGTTATGAAAAAAAGAGCGGTAGTTCTTTTGAGTGGCGGACTCGACTCCGCCACGGTGCTGGCGATTGCCAAAGATCAAGGCTATGAGTGCTACGCTCTCTCCTTCTGCTACGGCCAGCGTCATGCTGTTGAACTGGAGTGCGCGACACAGGTTGCCAAAACGCTGGGCGTCAAAGAGCACCGCAACGTCACCATTGATCTCGGCGCGTTCGGCGGCTCGGCGCTGACGGATATGAACATTGCCGTACCGCACACGCCGGGCAAGCCGGACGAAATTCCGGTCACCTATGTTCCGGCGCGTAACACCGTTTTCCTTTCCTATGCGCTGGCGTGGGCCGAAGTGCTCGGCAGTTTCGACATTTTCATCGGCGTCAACGCGCTCGACTACAGCGGCTATCCCGATTGCCGCCCGGAATTTATCGCCGCCTACGAAACCATGGCCAACCTCGCCACCAAGGCGGGCGTGACCGGTTCGAAAAAGCTGACGATTCACACGCCGCTGATTTATCTGACTAAAGCGCAGATCATTCAAAAGGGGCTGGAGCTGGGTGTGGATTACGGCGTAACGTCCAGCTGTTACGACCCGGCACCGGACGGCAAAGCCTGCGGAACCTGCGATTCCTGCCGTCTGCGACTCAAAGGATTTAAAGAAGCTGGCGGCGCTGATCCGCGCCGGTATGTGTAAGGAGAAAGCTATGCCTGAAATGGAAATTTATAAAACGCTGCGCTTTGACGCCGCCCACCGCCTGACCGGCGTGCCGCCGACTCACAAATGCTCGGCGATGCACGGCCACGGCTTTGAAATCGAAGTCTATCTGCGCGGTCAGGTTGACCCGAAAACCGGCTTCGTCATGGATTTCGGCGACCTGTCGAAAGCGTGCGAACCGATTTTGAAACAGCTCGACCATGCCATCCTGAATGAGATTGAAGGACTGGAAAATCCAACCAGCGAGAACATGAGCGTCTGGATTTGGAAAAAGCTGAAACCGCAGCTTCCCCTGCTCTCTAAAATCGTCATCAAAGAAACCGAAACCTCCGGCTGCATCTATCAGGGATAAACCAACCGGAGGACACCATGCTGAAGTGGATTCAGGAAAAATGGTCGGCTCTGTTTGCCGAAAAAGTTCCATTTGACCCAGCGGTACTGAATGATCCGCTTGCACTTCAAATCGCCTGGACTCCGGTCAACCGTGGCGGCGCCAGCTTCCGGACGCACCGGCTGGTCGCCGTCAACCCGTACCGGATGGAATTCCGCCCGACCGCCGGATCTTTGATGTTCGGTGGATTTTTTGCACTCGCAGGAGCCTGCGCCTTCGTTTTTCCAATGGTTTTCGCGATTAAAAGCCACAACATCCCCTCGGGTTTGTTCGCCATCTATCCGATGCTGATCGGACTGGTCTTTATGCTGGTCGGAGGTTGGATTATTCGCTGGAGTAGCGCCCCGATCGTGATCGATAAAGAGGAAAAGGCTGTTTGGAAAGGCCGGAAATCGCCGCGCGAATTTTTCAACGTCAGCGAGCTGAAAGTTTACACGGAAATAAAAAACATCCATGCTTTGCAGCTGATTTCAAAATATTGCAATGGAGCAAAGAGCTACTACATCAGTTACGAGCTGAATCTGGTGCTCGCAGACGGCCGGCGCATCAACCTCACTGACCACGGCAACCGGAAAAAACTAATCGTCGACGCACAGACTCTGGCCGAATTTATCGACGTCCCGCTCTGGAACGCGTTGTAACCGTGTCCTACAATTCTGCCAACGAATCGACGCGAACACTGGAGCGGATGCCGCCGCGAGCGGTGAAGTCGCCGGTGACAATCAGGCGGCGCGGTTTGCAGACGGCCGTCAGGTCGGTGAAGATGCGGTTGGTGACGTCTTCGTAGAACGAGCCTTCGTTGCGGAACGAGAAGAGAAACAGTTTGAGCGACTTGCTCTCAACACAAAGTTTGTTGGGGATGTATTCAATTTTTATGGTCGCGAAGTCGGGCTGGCCGGTGATCGGGCAGAGCGAAGTAAACTCAGAGGTTTCAAAGGTGATCCAGTAGTCGCGCTGCGGATTGGAGTTTTTGAAGGTTTCCAGAATCGAGGCATCCGGTTTCTTCGGATAGTTCTTTTCGCCCTTCTTCAGCAGTTTCAGTCCTTCGGTATTACTCATAACTCATCTCCCTAAATTTAAACCGCGAATGCACGCGAATATACGCTAATGGTTGCTTCACAGACCAGCATTCAGTTATTCGTGTTCATTGGCGTTCATTCGCGGTGAAAAATCCGACTAACTCGTCAAATCCGTTCCAGACCTGATCGGCGGTAAATTTTCCGGGATGGCCGATACCGTAGGTGAGAAAGCCGCTTTTGACACCGGCGTTATGCGCCACTTCGAGGTCGGTGTGGTGGTCGCCAAGCATCCAGGTGTTTTCCGGCAGCGCGCCGGATTCTTCCATCAGCGCCAGAATTCCTTCCGGCGCGGGCTTGAGGCGCGGCAGGTCGCCGCCGCCGATGATCCGGAAGAAAAGTCCGCCGACACCGAGGTGATTAAGGATGATGCGTGACGGGTCACCCGGCTTGTTGCTGAGTACCGCCAGCAGATGTCCTGCCGCCGCCAGTTTTTTCAAACCGTCGGCAACGCCGGGATAAAGAACGGTTTCGTCGAGCATGTGTTCGGCATAGAACTTTTTGTCGAGCGCCAGCGCCTCATCCACATTCACCGCCGCGCCTTCGAGCGAGCGTTCAACCAGTACGCGGATTCCGTCGCCGACGTAGGTTTCGATTTTTTCCATGCTGAGCGGCGGCATTCCGTAGTGCGCCCGCATCAGGTTAATGCCGGTCGCCAGATCGGCCCGCGTATCCGCCAGCGTTCCATCGAGATCAAAGATAAGCAGTTGTTTTTTCATCAGCCGCGCGCGGTTCCGTTTTTGTAGAAAGGCAGTTCGACGACTTTGGCGGGAAAAAGTTTGCCGCGGATTTCAACATCGAGAACGGTGCTGATAGCGGCGTGAGCGGCTTTGACAAAGGCCAGCGCGACAGCTTTTCCGAGGCTTGGAGAAACCGATCCGCTGGTAACCTGCCCGATCTCTGCGCCGCCGGAAAATACTTTATCGTGGGAGCGGGCGGCGCGTTTGCTGTCGAATTCCAGTGCAACCAGAAATTCCGGCGGGTTCGCCAGATCGCACTGAACCGCCGCTTCGCCGATGAATCCACCTTCTTTGCGGATGAATCCGCCACGGCTGGTGGCGACCGGCGTTTGGTCGAGCGAAAGTTCGTGGCCGTAAAGCGAGTAGCCCATTTCGAGCCGAAGCGTATCGCGGGCGCCGAGGCCGACCGGTTTGATGTTCGGGTTGGCAAGCAGCGCGCGCCAAATACGGACGGCTTCAGTTGCCGGGAAATAGAGTTCATAGCCCCAGTCACCGGTATACCCGGTGCGGCTGACAAACATTTCCGTGTCCAGACACAGGAAACTCTCCGCCCGGAAATATCCGAGGTCCGGAAGTTTTTTACCAATCACCGTTTCAATTTCGGCGCGCGCCGTCGGCCCCTGTACGTCGAGCTTGGCCATGCCGTCCGAAAGGTCGGTGAAACAGGTTTGCGGCGAAAGGTGCCGGCGAATCCACGCCGCATCGCCTTCAAGTGTAGCGGCGTTGACGACGAGCATATAGCGCTCGTCGCCAAGCCGGTAGCAGGTGAGATCGTCGATGACTCCGCCCTGCTCGTTAAGCATGAAACCGTAGCGGCACTGACCGACGGCCAGCGTAGAGACTTTCATCGTCAGCAGCCGCTCGATGTCGGCGGCGGCAGTCGGCCCAGTCAGCTCAAACTCGCCCATGTGGCAAATATCAAACAGACCGGTCTTGGTGCGGGTGTGCTCGTGTTCGGCCAGAATGCCTTCGTACTGAATAGGCATATCCCAGCCGCCGAATTCGGCCATGCGGGCACCAAGGGCAACATGTTCTCCGTGAAGCGGTGTCGTTTTCAAAATTGCTTAAGATCCTTCCAAGTATAGCGCGGTACGCCATCAACAAACCGGCCCGCGCCGTTGTCAATCATCACCACCGGGCACCCGGCGGCCTGCGCGGCGGCTACACCCGCCGGGCTGTCTTCAAATACCATAACGTCTTCCGGCTTCAGCGTCAGGTTCTTCAGTGTCAATTCGTACATTTCCGGGTCGGGTTTGCGGCGCGTTACATCGTCAGCAGTAACAACCGATTCGAACACATCGATCATCCGTGCATCGACGAGCGACCGTTTCACAAAATGCCGCGGCGAGTTGCTGGCCAGTGCCAGACGCATGCAACTCCTCCATTTCTCAACAAACGCCTCGACACCGGGAAGAATCTCCAGTTTGAAGTGCTGGTCAACATACTCTCGTTTATGGGCGAGTACTGCGTCAGGGTCGAGATTCAATCCGTGCCGCGCCGCGAGAACCGGCGTGAATATGTTCGTATGTCCTTCGAAAAACTCGCGCCGCTCGGCTGGAGTCAGCTGATAGCCGCTCAGCGCTTCGACAGCATACGAAAAACCGTCGGCGTGATATTTCTCGGAATTGATCAGCGTTCCGTCGAGATCAAAAATGAATGCTTTATATTCGTCTAAATAGGTTTTCATACAGCCGGTGAATTTCCCGTATAAAACTTCCGCTGGAAAGAAACTTTTGAGAGATTGTTTTCAGATGCTTAGAAAATCAGCCAGTAGGAACCTGTTTGCCGTCCTTTTCGCCGTTTTAACGGTCGGCTCAATGGCACTGTTTTTCAATGTCTACGAACCGTGGTTGCCAGTCGGTCCGGAATTGATCCCGGACGGCAGCTTCAACACACCATCCGCTACCAATGCGTGGAGCGGCTGGAATCAGTGGACCCGGCTGGTTCTGAACGGCGGCTACGACGGTTCGCCGGGCGTAATACTGACCACTTCGTCGAACCAAAACGGCATCCTGCGCTTCACCATATATGATCTAACCAACATACCGGCCTTTCGCGTATCACTGAGGGCAACTGCTCAAGGTATCGTGCGGGGAAAAGCAGGATACCACGTCCCAAGAGCCATTTTCTTCTATCAGGACCCCAGAGCAAAAAGTCTCTTCAGTCTGCATCATGGCGTTATGGATATCCGCAAGGATACAGACTGGCAGTATTATAAGGATTTCTTTCCCGTTCCGGCGGGCGCGATCAACGCCCGCCTGCATATTCAGAATCTCGGTGTTGCCGGGGTCATGCAAATTGATGACGTTTCCGTGATTCCGATTTGCGAACGGCCATCTGCGCCGTGGTGGAAACTCTTTTTCGGCACACTGTGGACGACCGCCTTCATCCTTTGTCTATTCGCCCTGCGGCCATGGGCCCGCCGACACGGAATCCTGATCATGGTCGTTTTGGGGCTAATCATGACCGGCATTGTCCTGCCGGGTAAATTTCTTGATGACTCCATTGAAAAAACGATCCATACGGCCAAAAAATTTATCCCGAAGCCTGTCACGCCCGTACGCCCTCCACAGATTGAAACTGTAAAAACAGCACAGGGAGAACCCGCGGCACACAAACCGCCCAAACCCAAAGAAGAATCTGTTATCGCTCTGCCCGGTACCGGCGTCGAACAGACACATGTACTAGGCCACTTCACGCTCTTCAGCCTGCTGGCTTTTCTTTCGGCACTCTCGTGGATAACGGCACCACCCTCATTAAAACGCACTGTCAGCGTGTTTGCCGGGCTGATTTTTTTTGCCGCCGCAACCGAAGTGCTACAGTTTATTGCCTCTGCCCGGTCGGCTGGCTTAAGTGACCTGCGTATTGATGCCGTCGGCATGACCGGTGCCGTTGTGCTTGTCTTTTTATTACGCTGCATTCAGCGCCTCATAAACCGTGATTAGCGTTGATTGAAAGCCGTAGCCTCTCTATCCTGTCCCGCTTTAACTATGAATAACTTCAAGCTCATCCGGGAACAGTTTGTCAGAGAGTTCAACGGCACGGTCAAAGAGTACCGCCATGAACCGACCGGCGCCGAAATCATTTCGGTCGAGAATACACACAACAACAAAGCTTTCGGCATCACCTTTCGCACACCGCCATCCGACTCTACCGGCGTCGCACACATTCTTGAACACACCGTCCTGTGCGGTTCTCGCAAATACCCGCTAAAAGATCCCTTCGTCCAGCTGTTGAAAGGTTCACTGCAAACCTTTCTCAACGCTATGACGTATCCCGACAAGACGGTCTATCCCGTCGCCAGCCAGAACGAGCAGGATTTCTACAATCTCGTCGACGTCTATCTCGACGCCGTTTTTTTCCCGCGCATAACACCGGCCTTTTTCCGGCAGGAAGGCTGGCATTACGAGCTGGAAAACATCGACTCACCGCTCACCTGCAAAGGCGTCGTCTATAACGAAATGAAAGGCGCCTATTCTTCGCCCGACAACATTCTGACCGAACGCTCTCAGCAGGTACTCTTTCCCGACATCACCTACGGCCTCGACTCCGGCGGCAATCCGGCAAAAATCCCGACACTTACCTATCAGGATTTCCGCAAATTCCACGAAACCCACTACCATCCTTCCAACGCCCGCATTTTCTTTTACGGCAACGACAATCCCGAACGCCGGCTGAAAATCCTCAGCGAATATCTCGATGGTTTTAAAAATTTAGAAACTCCGCCGGACTCCTCGATTCCGCTGCAAAAACCTTTCGCTAAACCGGTAAGCATTGAAGAAACCTACGCCGTCAGCGAAGGAGACGGCAAAGCCTTCATCACCGTCAACTGGGCTATCCCTGACGGTATCCTCCATTTCGCGCTAATCATCCTCGACCAGATTCTCACCGGAACCTCCGGCGCGCCGCTGCGAAAAGCACTGATCGAATCGGATCTCGGCGAAGATCTGGCGGGCTTCGGACTCGAAACCAATCTGCGCCAGCCGGCATGGTCCATCGGCATGAAGGGCGTCGAAGTTCCGAACCTTGAAAAAGTCGAGGCGCTGATTTTCAAGACGCTGGAAAAACTGGCAAAAACCGGCATTGCCCGCGGCGATATTGAAGCCGCCATGAACTCCTTTGAATTCGAGTTGCGGGAAAACAATCAAGGCAGTTTCCCTCAGGGTCTCTCGGTCATGCTCAATATGATGGAAACCTGGCTCTACGGCTGGGATCCGCTCGGCCTCGCCGCTTACGAATATCCGCTGGCCGAGCTCAAAGGAAAAATCGCCGCCAACCCGCGCTACTTCGAAGAACTCATTGAAAATATCCTGCTTAAAAATCCCCACCGCGCCACCGTGCGTCTGATTCCCGATGCCGGTAAAGCCGCCCGCGACGAAGCTGAGGAAAAAGCCCGCCTGCAAGCCGTCCGCGATACCATGCTCCCCGACGAGCTGGCCCGTACCGTCGATGCCGCCGCCCGCCTGCTCGAAATGCAGAAAACACACGACACACCGGAAGCCGTCAAATCTCTACCGCTGTTAAAGCGTGACGATCTGGATAAAAAAATCCGCACCATTCCGCGCGCCGTCGAGCAGCGCGATAACGCCACCGTTCTCTTCCACGAAATTTTCACCGGCGGCATCGTCTATGTAGATATCGGATTCGATCTCCACGCTATCGCCGCCGATGACCTACCGTGGGTTTCACTGCTCGGAAGCATGCTGCTCGAAATGGGTACACAGAAAGAGGACTTTGCCTCGCTATCACAGCGTATTGCCCGGAAAACCGGCGGCATCCACGCATGCCCGTTCCTTGCCGCACTGGAAAATTCGCCTGATAGCGCCGCAAACCTTTTCCTGCGCGGAAAGTGTATGAGCGGACAGACGGAAGCCCTTTTCGACATCCTGCACGACATCCTTTTCCTCCCGGCATTTAACAACCGTAAGCGATTCAAAGAAGTTCTGCTGGAACAAAAAGCGGAGATGGAGGGTTCATTGATACCCAGCGGACATTCGGCCGTGATGTCGCGCCTTAAAGCGCATTATCACGAGGCTCACCGTGCCGGTGAAGCCCTGAGCGGAATAGACGCCCTTTTCTTCCACCGCGACATGCAGAAAAAAATTAAGGAAGACTGGCCCAGCACTGTCGCGAGCCTTGAAGGAATTCTGCAAAAACTCATCGCGGGCGGACTGACTGTCAACATCACCGCCGACGGCAAGGACCGTGCGCCGGTTTCCCAAGCGCTGGAAAATTTTCTCGCGAACTTTCCGAAGGCCAGAAGCGTTCCTGCAAATAAATGGGAGTTTCCGGCAACGCAACCAGTGTCGGAAGCGCTGCTGATCCCCTCGCGAGTTAACTATGTCGGCCGCGCCATCAATCTGTTCGACAATGGCTACAAGATGGACGGCTCATCGCTGGTCATCACCAAATATCTGCGCACCGCGTGGCTCTGGGAAAAAATCCGCGTACAGGGCGGTGCCTACGGTGCGATGTGCGGCTTCGACCCGAATTGCGGCGTACTGGCTTTTGCCTCGTACCGCGATCCGAACATTGCCGACACACTCGAAGCCTACGGGCAAACCGCCGACTTCCTGAGAAATCTCCAGCTCGACGAGGATGAGATGACCCGCGCGCTCATCGGTGCCATCGGCGGCATCGACATTTATCTGCTACCCGACGCCAAAGGCTACACCGACATGATCCGTTACCTGACCGGCAACACCGATGAGAAACGCCAGAACCTCAGAGATGAACTGCTCTCAACGACCGCAGAGGACTTCAAAGAATTCGCCAATTTCCTAAGCATGGAAAAGGCTATCACTTCGGTACTCAGTTCACCCGCCGGGATCAAAGGAAGTGGTATCGCTTTTCAAAGCACGCTCAAGGTGCTTTAAAGCCCAACGGCTTTTTTTAACTTCTCGACTTCCCACGGCTCCAGATTCCGGTGTTCGCCGGTGCGGAGTTTTTCGAGACGAAGCGGACCGACGGAAACGCGTACAAGACGAACCACCTTACAACCGAGCACTTCCATCATGCGGCGGATATGGCGGTTGCGCCCTTCTCCAAGAGTCAGCGTATAACCAGGCTGGCTGGCAATCATGCGGCGAAGCGGCTCGACTCTGAGTGCTTTCAGTTTTTCGCCGCGACAGTTAAGTCCTTCGAGCATCCGGCTGATTTCATCCGGAGTCAGTTCGCGGTCGATCCAAACCTGATATTTTTTTTCAATATGATGGCGCGGATGCATCAAGCGGTGCGCTAGATCACCGTCGTTGGTGATTAACAGCAATCCTTCGCTCATGACGTCGAGGCGGCCGACCGTATAAACACGGCCCGGCAAATCAGAAAACATGTCGATTACCCGCTCGCGTCCTTCCGGATCGTCGGAGGTACAGATAACACCAACCGGCTTATTGAGCATGATCCAGACTTTCTGATCTAGCTGAACCGGTTTGCCGTCACAGGTAACTTTCTGGACAGCCGGATCGACCTTAGTGCCTAGTTCCGTGACAATTACGCCGTCAATGGCAACCAGCCCGTCGGTAATCAGCTTTTCGCAGGCGCGGCGGCTCGCCACCCCGCACTCCGCCAGATATTTCTGCAATCTAACCATAATCTTCTTTTCACAAAAAAAGCCCCGGCAGTACCGGGGCCATCCAAAATAAGGTCAGTCGGCTTACTCTGCCGGTTTGGTCTTAACCAGACCGAATCCGCGGTCGCCGTCTTTCCAGCGGCCTTCTGCTTTGAGCAGATCTACGCGCTCAAAACGCTTGAGAACATTGCGGCGAATCTGAATTTTCGCGGCGTTTTTCAAACTGGAATGCATTGTCATGGGTCTTCTCCTAAAAAATATTTTTTAAACAGGCGGCACAGAATACCGTTTTTGACTGGGTTGTCAAACCCTCATCCACCTTGTTTCCGCCCCCGCATTTTACGTCCCGTATAGAGCATTTTACCTGTTTTTTCGGAAGAACGGACACTGGACGGTTCGATAGAGGTTTTCAGTTCATACAACTGATCACGAAGAAGCGCGGCGCGTTCAAATTCGAGCTTGGCCGAGGCTTCGATCATCTCCTGTTCAACCTCACGAATCGTCTGGTTGATGTCATAGGTTTCGCCAGTTTCGCGCACGATGCTTTCTTCCAGCTCCTCCGCATCCTTTTTGAGATGGCCAAGGCTTTCCTGAATCTCTTTCTGAATCGACTGCGGTGTGATGCCATGTTCGGTGTTATAGGCAACCTGCTTCTTCCGGCGATGATCGGTAATATCCATCATCCGGCGCATCGAGCCGGTCATGTTGTCAGCGTACATAATCACCTTGCCGCTCGTATGGCGGGCAGCACGACCTGCCGTTTGGATCAGCGCGGTTTCCGAACGCAGGAATCCTTCCTTGTCGGCGTCCAGAATCGCCACCAGCGACACTTCCGGCAAGTCGAGTCCTTCGCGAAGCAGGTTGATTCCGATTAGGCAGTCGAACTCCGCCTTGCGCAGTCCGCGCAGGATTTCGACGCGCTCAATGGCATCCACTTCGGAGTGAAGGTATTCCACGCGCAGTCCGACTTTTTTCAGATAGTCAGTTAAATCCTCGGAGGTACGTTTGGTCAGCGTCGTCACCAGTGTCCGCTCGCCGCGTTCAGCGCGGGCGCGAATTTCCTCCATCACGTCATCGATCTGTCCTTTGAGCGGACGCACCTCGACCGGCGGATCGATAATGCCAGTCGGACGAATTACCTGCTCGACCGTCCTGCCGCTGTGTTCCAGTTCAAACGGCCCCGGCGTAGCCGTAGCGAAAAGGATCGGGCCAGTGATGTTTAGAAATTCGGTGAATTCCAGCGGACGGTTATCGAGCGCCGACGGCAGACGGAAGCCGTGTTCGACCAGCGTCGTTTTACGGGCGCGGTCGCCGTTCGACATACCGCGAATCTGCGGCAGTGTGACATGCGACTCATCAATGATCGTTAGAAAATCCTTCGGGAAATAGTCGATCAGACAAGCGGGTCGGTCGCCCGCCGCACGACCGCCGAGGTGGCGGGAATAGTTTTCAATGCCGCCGCAGTAACCGATCTCTTTGAACATTTCGATATCGTACATCGTCCGCATCCGGATGCGCTGGGCTTCGATCAGCTTGTCATGATCTTCAAACCACTTCACCCGCTCTTCGAGTTCCGCCTTAATCCGCACCAGTGCCGGTTCAAGTTTTTCCGGCGCCATCACGAAATGCTTGGCTGGCGAAATCGTTATCCGCTCCAGCTCTTCCTCGGTGGCGGCGGTCAGCGGATCAATCCGCCGGATGCTTTCAATTTCGCTACCGAAAAAAGCGATACGGATGCCGTGCTGCGCATAGGATGGGAAAATATCCACCGTGTCGCCGCGCACACGGAACGTGCCGGGAACCTGTTCATAGTCGTTGCGCTCGTACTGAATGGCAACCAGCTTCTTCAGCACTTCGTCCCGCTGGCAGATATCACCGACATGCGCCGAAAAAACCATCTCGCGGTAATCCTCCGGTGAGCCGAGGCCGTAAATACAGGAAACCGACGCAACGATAATCACGTCATCGCGGCTGAGCAGACTGTCGGTCGCCGCCAGCCGCAACCGTTCGATCTCCTTGTTGATTGAGGCGTCTTTTTCGATGAACGTGTCGGTTTGCGGAAGGTAGGCTTCGGGCTGGTAGTAGTCGTAATAGCTGATGAAAAACTCGACGGCGTTGTGCGGAAAAAAACTTTTCAGCTCGGCATAGAGCTGCGCCGCCAGCGTTTTGTTGTGAGAGATTACCAGAGCGGGCTTTCCCTGCCGTGCAATAACATTAGCCATCGTGAACGTCTTGCCGGAACCGGTCACCCCTTCCAGACATTGAAACCGCTTCCCGTCTTCCAGTCCGCGACACAACGACTCAATCGCCTCCGGCTGGTCGCCAGTCGGGCTGTAGCCGCTTACCAGTTTGAAAAGTGAACTCACGCGGCCATTCTACCTGCGGATCATCCCGAATAAAGCGCCGAATCCATTTTCGAGGCCGGGATGTAGAAGGCTATAAAGCCCTGTTCGATCAGCAATGAAACGGTGCCGAACAGGACGATATACTGGGAATGGCAGACCGCGCAGGAATAACCCTGCGAAAAAGGCATCACTTTCCAGTTCCCCGACAGCCCCGTGCGGTGCCGCTCTGTTCCGCGACAATGCGGACACGTTTTTATTGATATTTTCGACCGGTCAATCATTTTTCCGTCTCCTGTGTTTACGGAAGAGATTCAACCCGTTTCCTATTAAAAGAAAACTAACCGGTCGTTATAAAGCGATGGATTGTCTGTGAGGGGAACCCGCGTTCGGATTTAGACAGAAAGATCGCCGGCCCAGACCGCGCTGACCGCACCGGCTTTATCACGCAACAGCAGTTCACCGTCTACGCCAAAGCCGGTAAGGATGCCGGTGCGAACCGTAGTGCCGTCGCGCACCGTGACGGATTTCCCGATATTTGGAATTTTGGACTCCCAGTTTTTCCTGACTTTGGAAAAGCCGCCCTGCGCCCATTCGTCAAGACGGACGGAAAGATGTTTCAGCAGTTTTCCGAGCAGCTCATCGACATCACGCCGTTTGCCGGTTGCGATCAGAACCGACGTGGCCGGCTGGTCGATATGCTCCGTGTTCTGCATATTAACGTTCAGGCCGATGCCAATGATGATACCGCCGGTAATCCCTTCGGAAAGAATGCCGCAGATTTTCTTTCCATTCACCAGCACGTCGTTCGGCCATTTCAACGAAGGTTTCAGCCCTTCCGCTTCGAGCAGTTCGGCGACGGCGACCGCCGCCGCCATGGAAGCGGAAGGCAGTTGCCGGGGAGCAAACTTGCCGCGCAGGAGAATCGAAAAAGTGAGGTTCGCGCCGACCGAAGAAAACCATTCGCGATCAAGCCGTCCCCTGCCTTGCGTCTGCTCACGCGCCGCGACCACCGTGCCGGACGGCAGACTGCTCTCCACCGCCAGCCGCTCCTTGAGAAAGGTGTTGGTTGACGGGAGCCGTGCGTACCACTGAGGATAAAATTTCATCTGTGGCTTTATTACTGAAAATCGCACCGGTTTCACAGCTTTTCTTGGCAACAGTCATCAAACAGCCTACATTGCCGCCATGTCTCAAAAAATCCATATCATCGGCATCGGCGGAACAGGGATGAACGGCGTCGCACAGCTGGCAGCGCACGCCGGATACTCGGTTTCGGGCTCCGACCGCGCCACCGGCCTTGAAATTTTTAAAACGCTGGAAAAGCTGGGTATTAAAATCGTTCCACAGGACGGCTCCGGCATTACCTCCGACACCGCCACCGTTGTCTACAGCACCGCCATCGAATCCGACAATCCAGACATTCAGAAAACCAAATCCCTGAATATTCCTCTGCTCCACCGTGCAGACATGCTGGAAAAACTCTGCGCAGGCAAAGAAGTGATCGCCGTCGCCGGAACCGCCGGAAAGTCCACCGTCACCGGCATGCTTGGCTGGATTTTTCAATGCCTCGGCAAAGACCCGACCGTCTATTGCGGAGCGAGCATGAATAACGTCGGCGCTTCCGTCCGTTACGGTTCTGGGCCGTGGATTATTGAAGCCGACGAGAGCGACCGTTCCTTCCTGAAGTTTCATCCGCAACACGCCGTTATCACTAATATCGCCGAAGACCATTTTTCGCTCGCCGAACTTCACCAGCTCTTCGCGCAATTCGAGTCTCAGGTTTCCGGCGTGGTAATCAAACCCGACCCACCCCGGCCTGCGGCCACCCCTCCCCGGAGGGGATCAGAAAAAGACATACTTCCGCCTTTAGAGTCCCCTCCTTTGGAGGGGTGGCCGCAGGCCGGGGTGGGTTGTACTCTCCTCGGCAAGCACAACGCGGAAAACATCCACAATGCACTTCGGCTTTGCCAAACGCTCGGCCTCGACATAGACAAATGCAAAGCTGCCATCGGCAGCTTCAAAGGAATCGAGCGGCGGCTCGAACGGGTCGGCCTGAAAGTCATCGACGACTTCGCGCACAGCCCGGTTAAGATCGCCGCCGCGCTGGAAGCCGTTTTCGCAGAGTTCCCCGCCTTTTCCGCCTACTGGCGTCCGCACGGCTACACACCGCTCTTCCAAGGTTTGGACGCATTCGTAGAATGCTTTTCTGGTTTTTCCCGCGCTCATCCGGCCTGCAAGTTCTTCATTCTGCCGGTCTATTTCGCGGGCGGAACGGTGAATATCAAAGTCACCTCGGAACAGTTTGTCGAACGGCTCAACGCCGCCGGTGTTCCGGCAGAGTTTGCTCCGGATTACAACACGCTTGCGGAGCGCCTTCTCGAAGAAGCCCTGCCGGTACTCGGCATGGGCGCACGTGATCCCGAACTGCCTCTTTTTGCCCGCAGGCTTGCCGCCAATTTAAAATAAATGCTAAGGAACGGTATGAAAAATATGAACTGCCAAAGCCGGTTGACTCTGATTGGTGCCGTTGTCGCAACAACTGGCCTTTACAGTCAGGCGGCGACACAAGCCGCCAAGCCGAATTTCGTCTTCTTTCTGGTCGATGATCTGGGCTGGGGTGACCTCGGCTGTTTCGGTAGCACCTTTCATGAAACTCCGAATATCGACAAACTGTGCGCCGACGGCATGAAATTCACCCGCGCCTATTCGGCCTGCACCGTATGCTCTCCCAGCCGGGCCGCTATTTTAACCGGCCGTGCTCCGGCACGGCTTCACTTGACCGACTGGATTCCCGGACACAAGAAGCCGGTTGCTAAACTCGCCGTGCCCGACTGGCAAATGTATATCGACCATGAGCGGATTACGCTGCCTGAAGCACTGAAAGAAGAAGGCGGATACATCTCTCAATTCATCGGCAAATGGCACCTGATGCCTGATCCGACCCCGGAACTTTGGCCGGAACATACGCCGGAAAAGCACGGGTTTGACGGAAATATCGGCGGGCGCGAATGGGGTCATCCGAAAGGCCCCGGTAAATATTTTTATCCCTGGGATATGCCGAATCTGGACGGCGGAAAGCCCGGCGATTTTCTGACGGATCGGGTCACGGATAAAGCGGAAGAATTTATCGACTCAACCGGCGACAAACCGTTCCTGCTCTATATGCCCTATTATGAAGTGCACGGCCCGGTGATGACTAAGCCCGAGTATGCCGAAAAATTTAAAACCAAACTGGACAAGGCTCCGGCCGGAACCTATGCGCAAAAAAGTGCGAAATACGCCGGACTGGTGAAAAGCCTGGACGACAGCGTTGGCCGGATCGTTGAAAAACTGCGCGCTCAGGGAAAACTGGAAAATACGGTCTTCATCTTCACCAGCGATAATGGTAGCCCGTTTCATGATAACGACGGCGGACTGCGCGGTTCAAAAGGAACCGCCTTTGAAGGCGGCACGCGGGTTCCGGCGTTTATCGTTTGGCCCGGCGTCACCAAGCCCGGCAGCGTCTGCGATACGCCAATCATCGGAATGGATTTTTATCCCACCATGCTGGAAATGGCCGGACTGCCCCTAAAGCCCGACGAACATAAAGACGGAACCAGCCTTGTACCGCTACTGAAACAATCCGGTGCGTTTAATCGCGAAGCCTTGTACTGGCATTATCCGCACTATCATACCGGCAATCCGTACGGCGCGATCCAATACAAAGGCTGGAAGCTCATCGAATATTTCGAGGACGGCGAGCTGATGCTGTTCGACCTTAATAATGATCCGAAGGAAGAAAACAACCTGGCCCAAAGCAAACCGGAGAAAGCGGCAGAACTGCTGAAGAAGATGCAGGAATGGCGTCAGCAGACCGGCGCGCAAATGATGACACCCAATCCGAATTACAATCCGAAAAAAGATAAAGGCGGTAAAGGTTCGGGCGGCGAGGAATAACAGCCTCCCCAATAACGAATAACCAATAACCGGGTATCCCCATGAGTTTTAAAATTTACAACACGATGTCCCGCTCGCAGGAAGAGCTGGTTCCGCTGAAAGACAACCATGTCCGCATGTACACTTGCGGCCCGACGGTTTATAACTACGCCCACATCGGCAACTACCGCGCCTACATGTTCGAGGATCTGCTACGCCGCTGGATTAAGTATAAAGGGTTCACAGTCACACAGGTTCAGAATCTGACCGATGTGGACGACAAGACCATTCGCGGCTCGCGCGAAACCGGCCTGCCGCTACGCGACTACACACAAAAATACAAAGACGCCTTTTTTGCCGACCTCAAAACGCTCAACATTGAGCCCGCCGAGTTTTATCCCGCCGCAACCGACTGCATTCCCGAAATGATCGCGATCATTGAAAAGCTCTTCGCCAAAGGGCTGGCTTATAAATCCGACGACGGCTCGGTCTATTTCCCGATCGATAAGTTTCCGGAGTACGGCAAACTGGCCCACCTCGACCGCGAAGGAATGCGCTCCGGCGCCCGCGTCGCGCAGGACGAATACGACAAAGAAAACGCCGCTGACTTCGCTCTCTGGAAAGGTTACGACGAAGCCGACGGCGATGTCGTCTGGGATTCGCCGTGGGGCAAGGGCCGTCCCGGCTGGCATATCGAATGTTCCGCGATGAGCATGAAATATCTCGGCGAAACCTTCGACCTGCACACCGGCGGCGTGGACAACATTTTCCCGCACCACGAAGACGAAATCGCCCAGAGCGAAGGGGCCAACGGTTGCATGTATTCCAAATACTGGATGCACTGCGCGCACCTGCAAGTGGACGGCAAGAAAATGTCCAAGTCGCTCGGCAACTTCTACACACTGCGCGAGATTCTGGAAAAAGGCTTCACCGGCCGCGAAATCCGCTACGAGCTGATCGGTACACACTACCGTCAGTCGCTCAACTTCACCTTCGCCTCGCTGACCGCCAACCGCGCCGCCCTCGCCCGCCTCGACGAGTTTTACGCCAAAGTCAAAGACGCCGCCGGTTCCGACACCCGACACCCGACACCCGACACTCTTCTCCCCGACTGGGCCGTCGAACTCGAAAAACGGTTCGCCGAATCGCTTGACGACGACCTCAACATTGCTGGCGCGCTCGGCGCGCTGTTCGACGGTGTCCACGAGGGCAACAAAGCCTTCCCGATGGATTCAAAAACAGCACTGACTGTTTCTAACCTCTGGAATAAACTGGATAGCGTGCTCGGCTTCCTCATGCCGCCCGCCGCTGAAGTTCCGGCGGAACTGATTCAGATGGCCGACGCACGTGTCGCCGCCAAAAAAGCCAAGAACTTTGCCGAAGCCGACCGCCTGCGCGACGCCATCACCGCCGCCGGCTGGACCGTTCAGGACACTCCCACCGGGCCGAAGTTCAAGAGGATTTGATCAACAAATGTGTGACTACTGCCAATAAAATAGGGAGACGAGATGATAAAAAGTATTCGCCTTAAATTTGGCAGTGCACAGGGAATGGAACATACCGCATTCGACACAACCCCTGTTACGGTCTTTGTTGGCCCAAACAATTCAGGAAAAAGTAAAGTTCTTGCCGAAATACACCGATATTGTGCTGAAGGAACAAAGGCCGCAAACGATTTGATTCTGGAAGGACTCGTATTCGAAGAAGTTGCGGAACATTCTGCTAAAGGAAACCTAGAGCACGTGATCCTTAAGCCCAAACTAAATGAGACCTTACCCCCCGAACATGTAATTGTCGGAAAACGTGGCACAAGAATACAGGTTCGGAAAGAACAACTTCTTAACGCGATCAAACACCCAAACAGCGACGCTCGTATTTTTTGTGCATGGTATTTGTCCTACAACACAATAATCCTTAACGGGAAAAACCGAATAGATATCGTAAACGAACAAACCGGTGGTGATTTACAACAGCCACCACATTCAAGTTTTCAGGTCTTATTTCGTGATGATGAAAAGCGTAATGAAGTCCGCCGCATAGTTCATGATGCGTTCAATAGTTATTTTGTGATTGATCCTACAAATCTTGGGAAACTGCGTTTAAAGTTGTCCAAAAGAGCGCCCGCAACAAAAATGGAAGAACGGGGAATCCACGACGAAGCGGTAAAATATCATGGAGAAGCATTACCTATAGGACAAGCCAGTGATGGGGTTAAAGCTTTTACTGGCATGATAACAGAGATCATTGCTGGTGACCCAAAGGTTTTGCTCATTGATGAACCGGAGGCATTTCTTCACCCATCTTTATCCTACAAACTTGGAAAAGAGATTGCACAAGCAAGCGTAGAAACGGACAAACGAATATTCGTTTCCACACATTCGCCGAATTTTGTAATGGGATGCATCCAGTCTGGTACACCTGTAAATATTGTTCGTCTCACATACAGAAATGAGCAGGCCACAGCTAGGCTGCTCCCAAACACTGAAATATTGCGACTGATGAGAAACCCGCTTCTTCGTTCAACAGGGGTTTTAGAGGGGTTGTTTTATGAGTTTGTAGTTGTCACCGAATCGGATGCTGACCGCGCCTTTTATCAGGAAATTAACGACAGGTTACTGGCATCTAACTCTGGTCGAGGCATTACAAACTGCCTGTTTATAAATGCACAAAATAAACAAACTGTGCAGACGATACTTAAACCACTGAGAAGCTTGGGTATTCCAACAGCAGGCATAGTGGATATTGACATATTGAAAGAAGGCGGCACGGTATGGTCAAACTTCCTTCAAAGCGGGTTTTTGCCAGAAATATCACATACTCCTCTTTCCAACCTCCGAGCGGCAATAAAACAGACACTTGAAGCCACAGGCAAAAATATGAAAAGAGACGGTGGTTTGGAATTGCTGAAATCCACCGATAAAGAAGCCGGTAACAACCTTTTTGACCAACTTGAAGAATATGGATTATTTGTTGTTAGAAGAGGTGAGCTTGAGTCGTGGTTACCAAAACTTGGAGCATCAGGGCATGGGCCGGGCTGGTTAATTGAGGCTTTTGAAAAAATGGGAGAAGACCCGGAATCCCCAGTTTATTTAAAGCCCGCAAATGACGATGTGTGGGAGTTTATGTCGAGAATAGGAAGCTGGTTCTCAAACCCAAACAAAAAAGGCATTCCTAGATAGCTCCAACTAAGGACAAGTAAATTCGAGCCGGCTCGGGAACGCGACGGGGGTGTCGCGTCTACGATTTCTTTTTCCCGTATTCGGCGGGCTCTTCGGCGACGGCCAAGTTTTTCTGATCGGCGGAGAGCGCACGGCGTTCCATGGCAACTCCGCGGGCGAGATAGATTTTGGCGAGGCTCTGGTACGGCACGTCATACTTGTTAGCCAGCACTTTGAGTTCATCAATCAGCGCCTCCGGAAGACGAATGGAAATAGACTTTGTCGTCCGTTTGAGATTCGGAAACGTCACCCGCCTATACACAGCAAGGATTTGTTCCCCGCAAGAGGTAAAAACCGCCCACAGTTGGAAAATCCATAAGACCTGCTATTGTGCCGGACGTGAAAGTTCCGTTTCAGAGTCTTTTTGCCGCCTGCGCTATGCTTTTCTGCGCGGGCTGCTCCACCGTCGGACGCGAGCTGGCCTATGACAATACCGTGCAGGTCGCTAAACGCCCGTTGAGCGGAACCGCTGAATTCGGCTGGCGCGTTAAAACATTCTGGACAGAGGAAACCGCTTCGGTCTGGCGAAAGTGCATCAGTTTTCCGTTGCTTAGCCTGCGCGATATTCCCGAAGTGAAGGCAGTACCGGTGCCGATGAAGCGTAGCGTGATGTCGAAATGGCTCCGGCGGAAAACCGGTCCGCCCGCTGAAGGCACCGCCCGCCTCATGCTCAACGGCGAAAACTTTTTTCCACAGTTTGAGGAATCGATCCGTACCGCCACCAACCGGATTGATCTGAAAACCTACATTTTTGACAACGACGACGTCGCCAAACAAACCGCCGATCTGCTCAAAGCCCGCAGCCATGATGTCGATATCCGGATTCTCTATGACTCGTTCGGAACCCGCTTTGCCTGGGGCACCGACGCTCCGTCGCTTCCGACCAATTATGTGTATGAAGTGGACGATATGATCCGACATCTGGGAAAGGATTCCGGCCTTGAACTGCGCCGCGCCTGCCACACGATGCTCACCTCCGAGCACTCCAAATATATTCTCATCGACCGCCGGATCGCCTATTTCGGCGGCATGAACATCGGCCGCGAATACCGCTATGACTGGCGCGACGCCATGTTCGAACTCTCCGGCCCAGTCATCGACGCGCTTGAAGCCAACTTCGAACGGTCATGGATCCTTGCCAGCGGCGACACATTCACGCTGTTCAAGCTGCCAAAGCCGCACCTGCCGGACTATACCGGCACCAGTGAACTCTATCTGACGCCGACCACGCCGATGAAAGCGTATCTCTACCGTGGACAACTGCGTGCCATCGAACACGCCAAGCAGCATATCTACCTCGAAAATCCGTACCTTTGGAATTCGTCTATCGTTTACCAGCTCTGCGCGGCACGCAAACGCGGCGTCGATGTCCGCGTCACCATTCCGCGCGACATCAACCACGGCATCGGAATCGCCGCCAATAAACAGACCGTCAAACGGTTGCTCGATAACGGCGTGCGCGTTTTTGTTTATCCGGGGATGACACACGTCAAAGCCGCCATCTACGACCAGTGGGCCTGCTTCGGCTCGGCTAACTTCGACGACCTGAGCCTGCACAAAAACTACGAGCTGAACATCTTCACCGATAATTCGGAGGTTGTTGGCGAAATCAAAGAGTACCTGCTCGAAGGCGGACAGAAACTTTCTACCGAAATTCACGACGCCGGAGAAATCAGCTGGATGGACACCTTCACCGCCCACGCCGCTCAGTATCTTTAATCACTACCGTGTATGACCAAACGTCATATCCCGGGTTGAAACCCATCTGCTCCCTTTTCAGCTTTTTTACGGACTACAGCCTCCGCAATCCGGTTCCGGCGTACCTTGCGCACCTGAACTTCGATACCGTTTACCTGAATGACATCGCCACATTGTGCGGAAGCCTCGCGCACACGCTCCGCCCATTCGGCCAGCGTAAGCTGCACATCCGCATTCGGAAAAACAAAGCCTCCCAGCGCTTTACCCAGACTCTCAAGTGTCACGCCGCCGCCGGCAAGCCACCCTTCGCCGATTGGATGTATGTGGGCAGGCAGGTGATCATATTCATCGCGAATATCTCCAACTAGCTCCTCAACAATGTCTTCCATCGTAAGCAACCCGAGTACCGTTAAATCGTCCATGACCAGTGCAATATGCACCCGGTCGCGGATCATATCCGTAAGTGCTTTTGCCAGGGTCGTTTTCGATTCAATGCGCGATATAGGCCGGATAATCCCGCTGAGACCGGAACCGGACGGATCAACTTTCAGCGCCGTCACGACATCTTTAAAGGTGACATAACCGTCGATACTCTGCGGATTATCGGTGTCTCTGCACACCGGATAGCGCGTATGCATGTGCATATGCGCCGAGATCAGCGCATCCATCAGACTCGCACCCGCAGGAATGGTCGAGATATCCTTGGCAGGAACCATGGCCTCCGCCACCGTCCGTGCAGACAGTTGAACTGCGGACATCACAATACGCTCCTCCATCGGCCCAATGATACGCGTTGCCCGGGCCAGAGCCGCCGCCGCGCGCAACTCCAGAAGCCCGGATCGATCATCCTGCGCCCGTGCACCGGAGAATCCACCCTGCCCCGCCCTCACCAGCTTTTTAACGACCGCCTCAAACACAAACACGACAGGATGAAACACGCGGGAAACCGCGCTCATCGCCGGAGAAAGCGCTAGCACCACTGATTCCTTATTATTGATTCCAATCATCTTTGGAACCAGTTCGGCCGCAACAATCGTCACCGCGCTCAGCGGGATCACGAAACTCACCAAAGCCAGAAACGCGGCCGTTCCTTCTGATACACCGAGCGTCTGCTCAAACCACGGAGTCAGCCACTCATCCACACCCGCGCCGCCGGTGGCCGCCGCAATCGCACCCGCCAACGTAATGCCCAGCTGTATTACGGCCAGACTTGCCTCCAGCCGGTCTTTCATGCGGACAGCACTCTGTGCTCCTCGCCGGTTCGACTTCAGCAAGACTTCCAGCCGGGCCCGCGAAACAGAGGCCAAAGCCATCTCATAAGCCGCAAACAAAGCGTTTACAGCCAGCATCAGCACAATGATAATCAGTTCCATAAAAAATCCATTCCCGTCAGACAGCAAGGTTAAACATTTTTTCGTTGCGATACATAATAGCACTCTTTTGCTTAACGATGCAAAACTGCGTTACGCCTGCACAAAAACCACGAATTGAACATTTTCACCGATAATTCGGAGGTTGTTGGCGAAATCAAAGAGTACCTGCTCGAAGGAGGACAGAAACTTTCAGTAGAAATTCATGACGCTGGCGAAATCAGCTTTGTGGATTTCTTTACCGCCAGCCTCTCTCAGTACCTGTAATTCAGGCCGGGAGGCACCAAGTTTCAATGTTTGTAAAAATGGCAAATAACGGTAGACGGCTCCGGCCGGTTTCCGTATAGTCCGACGCTCTTGTTTAGAAAAGGAAGCAATCTAGAGAATATGAATAAACTGATAATAGGATTACCGAAGGGCAGTCTACAGGACTCCACCTATGCCCTGTTTGCGAAGGCCGGATTTAACATTTCCGGCAGCTCGCGTTCCTATTTTCCTTCTATTGACGATAAAGAGATTGAACTCCGCCTGCTCCGCCCGCAGGAAATGAGCCGCTATGTCGAAAACGGCATGCTGGATGCCGGTATTGCAGGGCTGGACTGGATTGAAGCCAACGGTTCGGATGTGCAGGATGTGTGCAGTCTGGTTTATTCCAAACAGACCAAACGTCCCGTGCGCTGGGTGCTGGCTGTTCCCGAAAATTCCACGATTCAGTCGGTCAAAGATCTCGAGGGCAAACGCATTGCCACCGAGGGCGTCGGTATTGTTGAGCGCTGGCTTGCTAAAAACGGTGTGAAAGCTACCGTGGAGTTCTCGTGGGGTGCCACCGAAGTCAAGGTGCCGGAATTCGCCGATGCCATAGTGGATATCACCGAAACCGGCTCTTCGCTACGCGCACACAACCTGCGCATCGTGGACACACTGATGGAGTCCTACACCAAATTTTTTGCTAATAAAACAGCCTGGACCGACAGCTGGAAACGTTCAAAGCTTGAAAAAATAGCCTTACTTCTCTCGGCGGCACTCAATGCAGCCGATAAGGTGCTGCTCAAGATGAACGTGAATGAAAAAAATCTTCTGCAGGTTAAAAAGCTGCTGCCGGCATTACATTCGCCGACCGTGAGCAGTCTTTCCGACGACGGCTGGTATGCCGTTGAAACGGTGGTGAGCGAATCGGTGGTAAGAGAAATCATCCCTGAGCTCAAAAGCGCCGGTGCCGAAGGGATTATTGAAATCGGCTTAAATAAAGTTGTAGCATAAGCGCACAAAGGAAAAAGATACATGGGTACCATTAAAAAATGGCGTAAGACCAAAATGTCGAAACACAAACGGCGCAAACGCCGCCGTGAAGTCCGGCATAAAAAGAAATAATTTCTCTCTGAAAAGAGGGGTTGTTATGTGCATCTCCCGAAAAGTCCGGATCGCCGAAGCAGTACTGCTCGGTGCTCTGTTCTTTATCGGTGGTTGTGCATCCACATCAAAGCCTCAGCTGAGCGCACATGCGCAAGCTGGGGCTTTATCTCATTTCAGCCTCGGCCTGCTGGCCGAAGCGGGCGGCGATTCCGCAGCGGCATTTGAAAATCTTGAAGCCGCCATCCGGCTGGATCCGAATGAGGAAAAGCTTTATGCCCCGGCGGTAGCGATTGCATTGAAACTGAAGAAGCCGGATGATGCCGTCCGGCTGGCGCGCGAACTGGCAAAGCGCCATGCGGATTCTATCGGGCCAATGCTCCTGCTTGCTAGAGTCTATGCGTTGACAGAACATCCCGATCTAGCTGAAGCGCTGTTCAAGCAGACTCTTGTCCAATTCCCGGAACACCCTGAGCCGCCGGTTTTGCTGGCTAGATTTTATCTCTCGCAGGAACGCCGCACAGATGCGTTTAAAACGCTTCGCGACGCCGCAAAGACGCAAAGCAAAAATGACGAACTGCTCCATCTCCTCGGAACGCTCTGCGTTGACAGCGCCCGCGATATGGGCAATACGCCACGCGCAAAGGCTGTCATTGAGGAGGGAATTGGATTTTTACAAAAATCGCTCGAACTCGCCCCGGAACGACCTCTCCGCTGGCAACATCTAGGCTTCGCGCTACTGGCTGTACAAGAACCCGAAGCGGCTCTGAACGCTTTTGAAACCTCGCGCCGGTATGCACCCGGCGATCTGCTTACTGCGCGTCAAATACTGGATCTGCTGATTGCAACCGGGAAGGTTGATGACGCCATGGCTGTCTATGAGCAACTGGCGAAAGAAACCGGAACGAATCCGGAGTCGTGGCTTCAGTACATTGTCGAAAAGCTTCCGAAAGAGACGCAAGACCGGTTAACAACCCATTTAGAAAAACAAATCAGAGAGCAGTCACAGTCTCCGGTTTTCTTTTACGCACAGCTTGGCGCTCTCTATATCGGTGCCAAAAAAAATCAGGAAGCCGAGGCCATTCTGCTAAAGGCGCTTGAATTATATCCCGATGACAACCGTCTACGAATTGTGCTGGGCTACCTGCATCTGCAACAGGAACGTTATGACGATGCGTACACCGAACTTGAACGCGTCCGTACAAAATCGCCCGAGGCGGAATGGTCGGCCAATCCATTTTTTCTTTTCAATTTTTTGGTTTCCGCACAGAAAAGCGGTCACATGGAAGAGGCCGCCAAAACATTATCCTCTACATATAATGACAACCCGGTGATTTTGAATCAGTACATGCAGTCATTGCTCACCGGTCAAACTCCGGTTTCAACTCAGGGTGCTATTGAATTGTTGACCGCTTTTCATACACTGAGCCCCGAAGCCGCCGAAGCTCTCTATTACCTGATGGTTTTGCAGACAGAACAAAAACAATACGAAAACGCCATTGAGACGGCGAAGCAGTTTGAGGCGCTCATTCAGAAGAGCGGCGTAACTAAACAGCTCAGTGCGCAGTTCTATTACCAATACGCCTCGCTCTATGAGCGAACCGGCCGACTCGAAACCGCTGAAAAGCTTTTTTTAAAGGTGATTGAACTGGATGGAGGCGTTACCGCCGCTGCACAGAACTACATTGCCTACATGTGGGCGGAGCGCGGAGAGAAGCTGGATATGGGGCTGGAACTGATTCAGAAGGCTCTCGCGACAGACCCTGAAAACGGTGCTTTTCTCGATACACTCGGATGGATTTATTACATGCAGGGCCGCTATGCTGAAGCACTGAAGGAATTACAAAAAGCCCGCGGGTTGGTTGAAAACGATCCTTCCATCTGGGAGCATTTGGGCGACACCTACCTCAAGCTCGGCAACCGCGATGTTGCAATTGAATACTGGCAAAAAGCACTGAAACTTGAGCCAGAATCGAAAAATCTGATTGAACGGCTTGAAGCAAACGGTTTCAAAACAGGCGAACGCCCGGTGTCAGCGGATAGCCCCGCAGATACGATGCCCCGTCCATAGAGCGCTTACCGGACGGCTGAACTTCAAGCAACCGTAAGGATCCCTCGCCCGTCGCCACCAGCGGCCCAGCCCCGGAAACATCGAGAATTTCGCCGGGAATTCCCGTGCGATCCCCAACAGCAGCACGCACCACTTTCAACCGCTGCCCGTCCGGCATTTCACAAAAACAACCGGGCCACGGAGTAAATCCGCGAATACGGTCGCGAAGAGTTTTGGCAGAAAGATTCCAATCGAGCCTCCCGTCTTCCTTGGTAAGCTTGCGCACCTCGGTCGCGGCGGTATCGTCCTGCCGGTGCGGCTGAGCCGTTCCGTTCCGAATCTGTTCAATCGCGGCCATCAGGAGTTCTGCACCCGCCGACGCGAGCACCGGTTCAAGTGTGGCGGATGTGTCGTCCGGTGTAATTGGAATTTCGCGCTGAAGAATAATGTCACCCGCATCCATTTTCTCGCTTACATAAAGAATAGTGACCCCTGTGATGGTGTCGCCATTGGCTACGGCCCATTGGATAGGCGACGAACCGCGGTACTTCGGGAGCAGCGAAGGATGCAAATTGATTGCACCAAACTTCGGAAGCGCCAATACAGACTGCGGAATATACTGTCCGTAGGCAACGACCACAAAAAGATCGGCATTCAAAACGATCAACTCCGGCAGGCCGTCGCCTATTTTTTCCGGTGAAAGAACAGGAATACCTCGTTCCTGCGCAAAGAATTTTACTGGGCACGGGGTCTGTTGCTGATTACGTCCGGCAGGCCGATCCGGCTGAGTGATCACAGCAACAACGTCATCCTGCCCACTTGCGAGCAATGCCTCCAGCAAAGGAAAGCCTATCGATGCTGATCCAAAAAAAACCACACGCATGGAGCTGCTCCGGATTACTTCCCTTTCTGCTCGCCACCCGCAGGTTTCTGAACCTGATCGGCGCCCCACCGAACGGTATCAGTCAAAAACAGCTGATCCTGTTTATTCAACGCAAAACCCTGCTTCAACGGAAAGTTCTGCGGCAGACGGCCCATGGTTATGGGCAACCAGGTTTTTTCAGACCCTTCGAGCAGTGACGAAACAAACGGACGGTCTTTGGTCAAAGTGGTGATATACAGACCGCTGATGTATTTGCGGTAGTCGTTTATTTCATAGTAATCGTCGAGTGTTTTGGGAAGAAGAATGGAAATGCGCTTTCCATACCACGCGGTAGCCCATGGCATATCGGTACACATCACCTCGTTCGGTTTAAGCAGTTCGCTTACACGCATAACAAACGGTGCGTAATATGGAGGATAAGGAAGTCCCGGCGAGGACGACAGGAAGATCGTGACGAGTAGCGGCAATGCGGTCAAACCGATCACCAATGCAGTCAGACCCATTTTATAGAGTTGAATGCTCAGATCCAATCGATCGAGCAGAATCGAGAAGAAAGCCAGTCCGTAGAGGATTACAAATGGCCAGAATATGTGGTACAGCCTCAGCGTTTGTTTGTCGAAAAATCCGGCACCAACAAAAAACAAGACCATAGACAGTCCAATGCCCCATCGCAGATTATGAACAGGTACACGCACGAAGCGGTAAAAAAACGTTACCATAAAAAATGTAATCAGCAGTCCGCCACCCATGGAAGTAAATCCATTTTCGTAGATCTCATTAAAGTTTTTTGCCCACTTCGCCTTGGCTACCTGTATGTCGGACATGAGACTGAATTTAGGCTTCAGCGTGCGCATCAGTGAGTCGCCGGGATATTTGGCGGAATCAATCAATGCCGCATGAGGCGCAAGACCAAGCGGCGATCCGGAAAGCTGGTAGTTACGCAACAGCCATGGTGACACCGCTAGAAAGATCAGCGCTATGTAAAAGAAGGCTAGATGACCGCCGCGCTGTGTTCGTGAGCCCATAATCCAGACAAACAGCGTAAGCCCAGGAATTACCGCAATAGCCGCATAATGCGTCAAAAATGCCGCCGCTGAAAAAATGATGGAAAGACAAAAAAACATTATCCAGTTCCAAAGCGGTTTTCGTTCCCGGCGGTTGATCATCGCCAGCAAAGCAAAATAGGTGGCGCCGAGCACAAAGAACATAAGAATGGGTATTCCTGTACCCTGAATGCTATCCATCCAGACTATTTCACTGAGAAAGAAGGTCAACACGCTCAGCAAGCCGATCTTGTGCGAAAATAATTTCATCCCCAGCAGGTAGAGAAACAGGCCGGAAAGCACTGTAAAGAAGTGATGTAGAGGGACAATCACCCATTGCTCGGCGGGATAGATGCGAATCCCTTGAAAAGCCGTGCTGGTCGGAAACAGGTCAATACCGACCAAATTAAAAAACTTAAAATTCGCCGCAAGAATCGCCGGATAGAGAGGCGGCTTGATGAGTTCAGGATGGCGGTCGATCCGCGCATCACCGTCGAAACTGTGTGCCGATACCTGAGCAATAGTCACCGGGCGGATGCACTGCGTGACATAGCGATGAGACTGAGCCAGATTGCGCCCAAGTTGCGCATAGTCCATGGCCGCCTCGGTATCAAATCCACGGAACTGCCGGGCAGTAAAAATAATGATCAACCCGAGAATAAAAAGACAAAAAAGGGTTGTACGGATGATCTTCAGCCCAAGCCCGGCATCCACGCTGTAAACGAGATCCTGCAGGGTTGATTCGAATGGTTGCTTCTGTTGTTTCGCCATACTGTTCTCCCGCTCACATAAAATAAGTGCTCAGAGCATCCTTGAACACTTCTGCATCTTCAACCTTAAACTCATTCAACTTCCGTGAAGCCGTACTCGGCAATCTTACGGTGCAAAGTGCGCCGACTGATGCCCAGTTTTTCAGCCGCACGCGTACGGTTACCGTTCGACTCCTTCAGCGCCTGCAGGATGGCCTGTTTTTCCATTTCCTCCAGCGTGCGTCCTTCAACCTGGAGTGAGCCATCCGAACCGCCGACTTCACGAATGTGTGCCGGCAGATCGCGCACACCGATACGTTGCGAACGGGAAAGCACCACAATCTGCTCCACCACGTTGCGCAACTCGCGCACATTGCCCGGCCAGCGGTAAGACATCAGCAGATCGAGAGCATCCGGTGAAAAACCCTCGATCGTACGTCCATTTTCCCGATTGAAAACATCCAGATAATGTTTAAGTAGCAACGGAATATCGCTCTTGCGATCACGCAGTCCCGGCAGATGAATCACCACCACATAAAGCCGGTAATAGAGATCCTCACGAAACGTTCCATCCGCCACCATCTTCTTCAAATCACGATTCGTCGCCGCAATCAGCCGCGTATCCACATCGATAGATTCCTGACCGCCGACGCGCTCAAACCGCCGCTCTTCCAGCGCGCGCAGAATTTTAACCTGCACACTGGCATCCACCTCACCAATCTCATCCAGAAACAGCGAGCCGCCGTCCGCCAGCTCGAAACGCCCTTTACGCCGCTCCGCCGCGCCGGTAAAAGCCCCCTTTTCGTGGCCGAACAGTTCGCTCTCCAGCAGCGTTGAAGAAAGAGCCGCGCAGTGTACCGGCACAAACGTTCCGTTTTTACGCGGACTCAGCCGGTGAATCGCTTTGGCGATAAGCTCCTTACCGGTCCCGCTTTCGCCCTGAATCAACACCGTCGCCCGCGAGGCCGCCACCTGCCGTACCGTATCAAAAACCTGCTGCATCTCCGGCGAATTGCCGATGATGTTTTCCAGCCCGAATTTACTGTCGAGTTGCTGGCGGAGTTGAACATTTTCCGCTTCGGCCCGGCGGGAACGCAACACGCGCTGTAAAACCAGTTCCAGCTGTTCCAGATTCACCGGCTTCGTCAAAAAGTCAGTCGCACCGTGGCGCATAGCCTCGACTGCTGTTTCAATATTTCCGTAAGCGGTCAGCAAAATACAAATCAACTGCGGCGAACCTGCCAACGCGCGCTGCATCAGCGTCATCCCGTCCATACCGGGCATCCGCAGATCGCTCAGCATCACATCCACCGGCTTTTCACTCAGAATATTCAGTGCCGCGGTGCCGTTTTCAGCAATCAACACCTCATACGAACGGCGCAGTGCCCGCGCCAGTCCTTCGCGCGTATTTTTTTCGTCATCGACAATCAGGATAACCGGTTTTGTATTCATTCCTTATTTTCCTTCTTCGGCGCTTCCAAAAGCGACATCCGCACATCATCGCGCGGGAAATGCAGCGTAAAAGCCGTGCCGCGCTCCGGCGTACTGCAAATTTCAATTTCGCCGCCGTGGTCGCGCAGAATCCGCTGCACAATCATCAGGCCAAGACCGGATCCGGTCGCCTTGGTCGTGTGGTACGCTTCATAAATCGCGCCGAGATTTTCCGGCGTAATCCCCGGCCCGTTATCGGCAAAACAAATACTCACGAAGCGCGGCGACACTTCGATGCTGATTTTTAAAATACCGCCGTCATCCATCGCCTGAATGGCATTCTTGATGATGTTGAAAAAAGCCTGCTTCACCTGAACCTCATCGGCAGGAACCGATGGAATCTGCTCCGGTTGCTCGCGCTCCACTAAAATACGGCGGTTGCCGATCTCGTGCTTCATCAGCTCCAGCGTCTCGTCCAGCATCCGCTCCATCTGCACCGGTTTACGATCGGGCAGCGACGGACGGATCGCCCGCAGAAATTGCGTAATAATCCGGTCGAGGCGGTGGACTTCGCGTTTAGAAACCTCGACCAGTTCCTTCAGACTTTCGCGCGCCTCGGAATCAGTTAGCTCGGACAGCTCGCGCTCCATCAGTTGCAGGTGAATCGTCACTGCGTTGAGCGGATTACCGATTTCGTGCGCTACGCCCGCCGCCAGCAGCGTCAGCGCCTTCAGACGTTCAGACTCAATCGATTCAGCCGTCGTCGCCCGTTCGCGCGTCACGTCACGAAAAATCACCACCGCGCCCTGCTCCCGCTCTTCAATGGCCGCAAGTGGCACCACATAAAATTCGACAAATCGGTGATCCGGATACGTCACCTCGATTTCGCGGCGAACCAGCTTTTCCCACTCGTCGCCGTCAAGACTAAGCACCTTTTCCCAGTCGATGTCGCGAATGTACCGGGCAATCGGCTGGCTTTCCGCCGTTTCGAGCTTAAAGCCGAACAGCGCTTCCGCCGTGCGGTTGGCGTAACGGATGCGCGCGCCGCGGCCGACGACAATGATGCCTTCCTGAATCGCCTGAAAGATGGTTTCCATCAGCCCTTTTTCGCGGGCCAGATGCAAAAACTGCGCCTGAACGCTGTCGGCGTCCATCCGCTCAAGACGATCGATCAATTTATCCAAAAACTTCGATTTCACAGGGAAATTCTCCGTTTAAACCGGGACAATTTGTACCATAGCTCCGCCGGAGTTCAAACACCGAATAGCGCCATAATGGCAAGCGCCGAATGTTTCATGCAAGTCGCTTTATGTAGAGTTGGCTCTGCGAGCCAATCTTCGGCTCACAGAGCCGACATTACATCTGGTGGAGCGGGCGCTCCGCGCACACTTTCCTAAGGTGGAACCTGACCTCCGGGCAGGTTCTGAACGCGCCCGGCGGTCGCGTTCAACCTTTTGGATTGGCTCGCAGAGCCGATTAATTACGGAGCGAGTTCGGCTTCGAGGCGGTAGAAGCGGAAGCCGTCGGTTCCGGCGTTGGTGTAGAAGAGCGTTCCGGCGACGCCGGTGAAGCTGGTGATGGAGGTAAAGGTGTCGGTGAGGTTGGTTGCGCCTTTGACGGTATAAACGCGGCCGGTGGCGGAATGCCAGCTCAGGGCGGAGTCGGCAACGGTGATGCAGAAGACGGAGCTGGAACTGTTCGGATCGCTGTCGGCAATATATTCCTGCCAGTTAGCAAAACAGTCACCATCGGCATCAACCAACGCCGCCGCCGCGTAGCTGGCGGAACTGTTGGTGTCGGCCACCAGATTATGATCTTTCAGCCAGCCGAACGAAGTGCCGTTGGTGGACGTTTGGGAGCGGGTGATGGGAACCGTAACGTCTAATGTTTGCGTTGGGCCTTCATTTGAAATTCCATAGCTTCCAGCCTGTTCATTCCCTATTACAAGGCTCTTATCAATATAAGCAAAAAAAGTTGTTGGGAATCCGGGAGGAAGTGCTACCCCATTAGCATTTATCTCAAAATAACTAGTGCTACCGGGTGAAAAAGCCCACCCGTCAGGAAAGTCAACGTTATCAAAACCGTACATGCCTTTAGAAACTAAGTCTGACTGTACAGAATAGCCCCACACTAAATCATTTATACCGCCACCTTGTCCGCTCTGATTAAAAATGATCCATCCATATTTTAATTGATCCCCCTGCATATTCGGATCTTGGTCTTCCTCTCCTCCGTAAGAACCACCAGAAATAACTGTATTTGCATAAGCTAAGGTAGTTGCTTTCGCGTTCATCGGCATCAAAAGCACCAAACCGGCCTGAACGAACCACACGAAGCTGGATAGAGGATGTTTCATACGGAGTTGCCGCCTCTTCTATATCTCCCCGCCCGCCGGTTCAACTGAAAAATGTGGCCGGGGGTGACCCACCCGGCGCAATTCCGCCCTCTGAGGGCAGCGGGCCTACATTTACGGGGCCAGCTCGACGTGAACGCGGTAGAAGCGAAAACCATCAGCTCCGGCGTTGGTGTAGGCCGGCGTTCCGGCGACGCCGGTGAAGTTGGTGATGAAGGTGAAGGTCTCGGTGAGGTTAGTTGCGCCTTTGACGGTATAAACGCGGCCGGTGGCGGAATGCCAACTCAGGGCGGAATCCGCAACGATAATGCGAAAGAAAGAGTTGGAACTGTTCGGATCGCTGTCGGCAATATATTCCTGTCCGTTGGCGAAGCCGTCGCTGTCACTGTCGGCCAGAGCCGCCGCCGCATAGCTGGCGGAACTGTTAGTGTCGGCCACCAGATCATGGTCTTTCAGCCAGCCGAACGAGGTGCCGTTGGTAGAGGTTTGGGAGCGGGTGATGGGAATCGTGACATCGAAAGGATTAGTCTGCCCTTCATTTGAAATTCCATAGCTTCCAACTGATTCGTTTCCGATGATCTGGTCTTGGTCGATCAGGGCTGAGAAAGTTTTAATATAGCCGGGACGCATTAGAGAATTCCCAACTTGGTCTGCTAACCAATAGAAAGAATCGCTATTGGTGTGAGTGGACCAAGCTGAACCGTTACTATTAGTGAACCCATACATTTCCCGGCTCTCAAGATTCGCCTGAATCGTGTACTGCCAGACCGCATCATTAGTCCAATTTCCACTCAGATTTGCAACAGTCCAATCATACCTTTTTTGGACTCCGTCCCTGTTCGGGTCTTGGTCAACATCGTTGGTGATCGTTGTCGTGATGTAATAAAGAGTTGTCGCTGTCGCCGCCATCGGCGCAAGAACTGCCAGAATGAGCCACGCTGAATGGATGAAAAGATGTTTCATATGGAGGTGCCGCCTCTTCTATACCTCTCCACCCGCCGGTTCAACTGAAAAATCAAAACGGCAGTTCTGTTTTCTACAGCCACAGAGTCGACACTTACATCTAATCTGAAACTTGACCCCATATTCTCTTTCCCTATAGTCCAATCCGTCGGGTCGCTTCATGAAAATATATGAAGCGAAGTTGAAGTTCGTTAATACTGCTGGCCAATGAAACCATAACAAGGAACAATATGGACGAAGCGGAAAAGGCACTTCTTGAACGGATACGGGCCGAGCTGGCTGCAAACCATCGGGGCGAAGCATGGGCTTGTGCTGGGGCGCACCTCTGTCTATGGCTTTCCATTCTCGCAAGTTTCGGAGCCGCAATCGTGGCGACCATGGAATCCGCTCCGCGACTCTTGGTTGCTATCTTGGCGGCGATACCCGGAACGGCCATTGTGTTTGAGCGCACATCTATGCTCACGGCAAGGTGGCGATGGCACTGCGCCGCCCAGACCCGTCTGCAAGCATTTGAGCGGCAGTTGCTTTATGAGGGTGCGAATGCACGACAGGTGTCTGAGGAGTTGAGCGATTACTGGGTGCGCATGCAAGAGAAGTACCCGGCGGGGAAGGCCGAGGGACTTTCACCGAAAATCCTGAGACCGAATAAAGGCCAACAATGAACCGTACAGTATTCGTCACCCTGTCGGGTTCGGAAACGGTGAGTTCGGTCGTAAGCAATGACAGAATCATCTTCCCAAATAGTGGAAACTATTTCCGCTTAAGGACGGCGCGCCAGCCGGTCGGCTCTTCGTAAACCGGCATTTGCAGATGGCTTACTTCGCGGGCCTGTTCGATGATGTAGAAAGCGTCAGCATCTTCCGTTTTAATGAGATCAAGAATCCATTTGATGTCTCTGCGGCGGCAGACAATCAGCAGTTCCGTCACCGGTCCGTCGCGCCCCTCGCCTTCAAACGTCGTCACGACCTGACCGGTATTCCGCAACTGCGCGGCCAGTACCGCTCCCGCCTTACGGGTGAAAACACGCAGAGCCAGATGCCCCAGCGCAATTTTCCGTTCCAGCGCAATACCGACGACATTGCCGGTGGCGAAACCGAGGCCGTAGAAAATCGCCAATACCGGCGCGGTATAAATCTGTTTTACGATGGTGGAAATGATCGTCACCCAGAGAGTGACTTCCATAAAGCCCAGCGCAAACGCCAGCCGTGTCCGTCCTTGCACGGTAACAATAGTGCGGACGGTTCCGATGGAAACATCCACGATGCGGGCGCAGAAAATCAAAAGCCCGACCAATAGAATATGCCAACTCACAACCAGCCTCCGTTAGCCGTGGTTGGTGGCATCAATGACTTCTTTCACAGCAGGAACCTGTTCTTTCAAAAGCCGCTCGATGCCGTTTTTCATCGTCATCCGCGCACCCATGCAACCGCGGCATCCGCCTTGCAGCTCGACATAAACTTTGCCGTCTTTAACGGTAACAATCTTTGCGCCGCCGCCGTGAGCGGCCAGCGCCGGAGCCACTTCGGCACTCATTACTTTTTCTACAGCTTCCAGTATTTCAGCGTCGTTCATTTTTTTATCCTCTCGTTAAATAAAACCTAATTCATTGCCTCGCGGTTGGCAAATATCATGTTTTCTACATTTCATCTTCAACCAGCCGGACCGTTTTCTGGGGCTTGCGTATTTTTTTGTGGTATTTCCGGAGCACCCGGGCAAAGCGGATCAAATCACGGAACGGAGCAATCAGACTCTTATGGCGTTTCGGCGGCTTGGTAACACGAACAGAGCCGACGCGAATACGGCGGGAAGCGATATTCAGCAGCGTTTCAAACTCGGACGGAAGCGAAGAGTGTTCTTCGAGAATAAACGGCAGTACGTCGCAGCGGTAAAAACGGAAGCCGCACGGCGGATCAGGTACATAAACGCCCAGCAGACGGTCGAGCCAGAAACTCATCATCCGAATCGTCCAGCGGCGCACCACCGGAATGCGCCGGGCATCTGCCATGCGATTACCGATCAGCACCGGCAGATGAGTCCGGTAGTAGGTTTCCAGAAATTTTGAAATTTCGGCCGGATCATGAAATCCATCGGCGTCCAGGGCGATTACGGCATCAAACCCTTGAGCAAGGACATATTTAAATCCTTCGGTCAGCGCGGCGCCTTTACCGCCATTTACCTTGCGGCGAATCACCTTTGCTCCGGCTGCTTCGGCGCAGGTGGCGGTTTTATCCGTCGAGGCGTCATCCACCACAATTACATCCGGAACACAGACCAGCGCCTGCGTCACCACGTCGCCAACGGTCCGCTCTTCGCAGTGAGCCGGAATCAGCACCGCGACTTTTTCCACCTCTTTATACTGTGAGATCGTTGCCATCAGCAATTGCACCCGTCGTGCGCCAGTTCATCGGCCCGGTAGGAAGATCGCACCAGCGGCCCCGCCGCCACGCCTTCAAACCCGATGCGCCGCGCTTTCTCAGCCAGACTATCAAAATCTTCCGGCGAAACGAAGCGTTCGACTGGATAATGTTCACGCGTCGGCGCCAGATATTGCCCCAGCGTCAGTAACCGAACACCCGTTGCATACAAATCTTCCAGACATTGCAAAATTTCTTCATCGGTTTCGCCGAGGCCGAGCATCAAGCCGGATTTCACCTGTACGCCGCCCCGTTCCGCCGCTTTACGCAGCGTCGCCAGCGACTTTTCATAGCTCGCCTGAGGACGAATCACCGCCTGCAACCGCTTCACTGTTTCGAGATTATGGTTAAATACATCCGGCCCGGCATCCAGCACGATATCGAGATGCTCCACAAAATCCGGAGTCAGCACCTCGACCGACGCTTCCGGCATTGCCTCCTTTACAGCACGAATCGTCGCCGCAAAAGCACCTGCGCCGCCATCCGGAAGGTCGTCGCGTGTCACGCTGGTAATTACGATGTGCCGTAAATTCAGCCGCTTTGCCGCCTCTGCAACCCTCGCCGGTTCATCGGCATCCACCGGCTCCGGCTTACCGGTGTTCACATTGCAGAACCGGCAGTTACGCGTACAGGTATTACCCAGAATCATTACCGTCGCCGTGCCGCGGTTCCAGCATTCGTGCCGGTTCGGACATTTGGCGCTGGCACAAACCGTATTCAGCCGGAGACTCTCCAGCAGCTTACTCACGTCCGGATAGCTCTGATCCGTCGCAATCGGACGCCGCATCCACTGCGGCAGCCGCTGCGCTTTTGGTTTGAGTACATTCATAACGAATCTTAAACCGAAAGGGTTTCGATCAGCTTCTGAAGTTTTTCCCGTTTTTCGATCAGCTCGGCTTTACGTTTTTCCTCGCCGGCGACTACTTCCGCCGGTGCGCGGCTGACAAAATTTTCGTTAGAAAGTTTTTTGGTGATTCCCGTGATGCCGTTCTCGACGAGTTCAATCTGCTTTTTCAGCTTCGCAATTTCGGCGGCGGTGTCCACCAGTCCTTCGATGGACATGTAAACCGTACCGAGCTGGCTGATGCCGCTGGGCATCGCGCCGTCGGGCGTAAAGTCGCGGTCGATGCCGATGGATTCTGCGCCGAGCAGAGAGGAAACCGAAGCGACATCTTCGCAAAGCAGTTTGCCGATGCGCTCCTGCGCAGGGCGGATATAAAACTTCGCCTGCTGTTTCGGCGTCAGATTGTAATCGGTGCGCAAAGTGCGCCCGACGCGAATCAGGTCGTGCTTGGCATCGACATATTCGACGGTGCCGCGTTGTATGCCCCACGCACTCAATTCTTCATACGAATGCGCCTTCGGCCACGGTGCCGTCTGAATCGATTCGCAGGCCGTGTTATATCCCATGCCGTGCCACAGCTCTTCGGTGATGAACGGGATGAACGGATGCAGTAGCCGGATGGCATTCGAGAAAACGTAGTGCATCACCTGCTCGACTTCTTGTTTGCGCTGCGCATCTTCGCCGCGGAACACGCTCTTGGAATATTCGACGTACCAGTCGCAATAGTGATGCCACATGAAGTCGTACATCGCCAGCGCCGCGTCGTTGAAGCGGTGACGCGCCAGATTGTCTTCGGTATTGCGAACCGCCTCACCCAGCTTGGCGAGAATGTGCTGGTCGTCCGGACTAAGCTTCATCTTGCTGAAGTCGATCTGGTCAGGATCAATCGGCTCGCCGGTTGCGTTCATCTGCATAAAGCGCGCAGCATTCCATATCTTGGTGCAGAAATTACGGCCCAGCTCGAATTTTTCGTCGTTGATGTAAACGTCCTGCCCCGTCGCCGTCAGCATCATCAGACTAAAGCGCAAAGCGTCGGCACTGTATTTCTCGATGATGTTGAGCGGATCGATGGAGTTGCCGAGGCTCTTGCTCATCTTCCGGCCCTGATCGTCGCGCACGGTGCCGTGAATATAAACCGTATCGAACGGAATATCGCCCATGAATTCATAGCCCGCCATAATCATGCGCGCCACCCAGAAGAAAATAATTTCCGAGGCGGTCACCAGTGTCTTGGTCGGGTAAAAATGCTTCAGGTCGGCGGTCTGTTCCGGCCAGCCGAATACGCTGAACGGCCAGAGCCACGACGAGAACCAGGTGTCGAGAACGTCTTCGTCCTGCCGGATATCTTTTACGCCGCACACCGGACAGCTTCCGGGAACTTCTCTGGCGGCCCATTCGTGGCCGCAGGCGTCACAGTAGAACACAGGGATGCGGTGCCCCCACCAGATCTGGCGGGAAATGCACCAGTCGCGAATATTTTCCATCCAGTCGAGATACACCTTGTTCCAGCGTTCCGGTACAAACTTGATGCGCCCGTCGCGCACCGCTTCGATGGCCGGCTTGGCCAGCGGCTTCATATTGACGAACCACTGCGGAGAAAGGCGCGGCTCGACGACGGTGGCACAACGGTAGCAGTGACCAACGGCGTGCATATGCTTATCGATTTTTTCGATCAGCCCGCCGTGTTTCAAATCTTCAACCAGTTGCTTGCGGCACTCGAAGCGATCCATTCCGGCATACGGTCCGGAGACTTCATTCATGATGCCGTGATCATCCATCACATTGATCGGCGCAAACTTGTGCCGCAGACCTATTTCAAAGTCATTCGGATCGTGCGCCGGTGTCACCTTGACGCAACCGGTACCGAATGCCGGATCGACAAACTCGTCGGCCACGACCGGGATTTCTCTGCCAAGAATCGGTAGAATCAGCGTCTTACCGACCAGATCACTGTAGCGTTTGTCGCGAGGACTTACCGCTACGGCGACGTCGCCAAGCATGGTTTCCGGACGCGTGGTGGCAACCACGATTTTACGTTTCTCGTCTTTGACGGCATAGCGGATGTAATACAGAGCGCCTTCGGTTTCGACGTGTTCGCTCTCTTCGTCCGAAAGCGCTGTCGTGCAGCGCGGACACCAGTTGATAATGCGGTTGCCGCGGTAAATCAGCTTTTTATCATAAAGGCGGCAGAAAACTTCCAGAACGGCTTTGCTCAGTCCTTCGTCCATCGTGAAGCGCTCGCGATCCCAGTCGCACGACGAGCCAAGTTTTTTGAGCTGACTGACAATCGTGCTGCCGTATTCCTCTTTCCACGTCCAGACTTCCTTCAGAAATTCGTCGCGTGAAAGGTCGTGGCGGCTCTTGCCGTCCTTGGCGAGCTTACGCTCAACAACATTCTGCGTCGCAATACCGGCATGGTCCGTGCCCGGCACCCAGAGAGCATTTTTCCCCTGCATGCGCTTCTGACGGATCAGCACATCCTGAATGGTGTTATTCAGCGCGTGGCCCATATGCAGAATGCCGGTAACATTCGGCGGCGGAATTACAATCGTCCACGGCTCTTTGCTCGCGTCCGGCTTGGCGCTGAACGCTTTGTCTTCTAGCCATTTCGCATACCACTTCGCCTCAACTCCGGCGGGTTCATAATTTTTCGGTAACTCAGCCATAAATTCGTCCTGTTATTTATCAATCAGCCCAACAGTTCCTCGCAGAGATGCAGAGGCCGCAGAGATTATTCGGGAAACCCATTCACGATCCGCTTAATTCCATCCCTTAACATTACCTCGTTAAAATTGATTAGGAGTCCCAGATGCTTCCCCGTCAACTTTAGATAGGTTCCGAGCTGTTTAGAGAAAATATTCTTCATTGTCTCAACCGATTTGATCTCCACAATGACTGATTTATCAACTAACAGATCAATTCGATATCCGTTTTCTTCAATGATTTCACCTCTGAACTCAACGGAAAGACCCAGCTCCTCCTCGACCTGATACGCCATATCCCGAAGAACCTTCGCGAGGCACTTCCTGTACACCGACTCCAGCAGTCCCGGCCCCAGCTCTTTATGAACCTCTATCGCCGCCTGAATAATATCATGTGATATCTTATTTAAGTCCTTCATTCCTCTGCGCCCTCTGCTTCTCTGCGAGGGAAATTCCTATTTCCGCGTCTTCTCTTCTTCGAGAAACAGCTTGTATTCCACGCTGTCGACCAGCGCTTCCCACGATGCTTCGATGATATTTTCCGAAACGCCGACCGTGCCCCACGTTTTTTCGCCGTCGCTCGACTCGATCAGCACGCGGGTCTTGGCCGCCGTTGCCTCTTCGGGATCAAGGATGCGCACGGAGTAGTCAATCAGCGAAACATCAGCAATCGCGGGATAAAATTTGACCAGTGCATCACGCAATGCATGGTTGAGCGCATCGACCGGGCCGTCACCGGTACCGTTCGCCGACACGCTCTGCCCGCTGATGCTCAGCTTGACATTCGCTTCGGAGCGGCAGCCAGGGCCTTTACCCTGTTTGTCGACCGTGACGCTGAAGCTTTCCAGCTCGAAGAAGGACTGGTGTTTTTTGAGTACCTTCTTAATCAGCATCTGGAAAGAGGCGTCGGCCGATTCGTATTCGTAGCCGTCCTTTTCCATCTGCTCGAGCTGCTTGAGAACCTCGCGCACTTCCGGCGATTTACGGTCGAGTTCCAGCCCCATTTCGATGGCTTTCAGGAAAACATTACTGGCACCCGACAACTCGGAAATAAGAATGCGGCGGCTGTTGCCGACCGATTCCGGAACGATGTGTTCAAAACTGCGAGACACTTTGCGCACGCCATCCACATGCATCCCCGCTTTGTGAGCAAAGGCGCTGTCGCCGACAAACGCCTCTTTGGCGTAAGGACGCATATTGGCCTGTTCATATACAAACAGTGAAAGCGCGCGGAGCTGTTTGAGATTGTTCGCCTTCGACAGACAGGTGTAGTCCATTTTCAGCATCAGGTTGGGAATAACCGAACTCAGGTTACAGTTACCAACCCGTTCGCCGATGCCGTTGATCGTTCCCTGCACATGTACGGCACCGACCTGAACCGCCGCCAGTGCATTGGCAACGCCCAGCTCGCCATCATTGTGCGTATGAATACCGACCGGCGTTTTGAACGCCTTTACTACTTTCGCGGTAACGTCCGCCACTTCATGCGGCAGTGCTCCGCCGTTGGTTTCGCAAAGCACAAGGCAGTCGGCTCCGGCGTCTACAGCAGCTTTGAGCGCCGCCATAGCGTATTCCGGGCTGTCTTTATAGCCGTCGAAAAAGTGCTCAGCATCATAGATCACTTCTTTGCCGTGCGCCTTCAGAAACCGGACGCTGTCAGCGATCATTGCCAGATTTTCTTCCGGCGTCGTCTGAAGCACTTCTGTAACGTGCAGAAGCCAGCTCTTGCCGAAAATTGTACAAACCGGTGTGTCGGCATCCAGCAGCGCGGCAAGACCTTTGTCCTCTTCCGGCGGGGTATTGGCACGACGGGTTGAACCGAAGGCGGCGACTTTAGCGGTTTTCAGATGTTCTTTTTTGATAAGCCGGAAAAATTCCATATCTTTCGGATTGGACGCAGCGAACCCGCCTTCGATGTAGCCGATACCGAACTCATCAAGGCGCTTGGCGACTTGCACCTTGGCAACGGCGGAAAAGGAAACTCCTTCAGCCTGTGCACCGTCACGCAACGTCGTGTCATAGATAGCTATGTTTTTCTTGCTCATGGTTTTCCCCTTCAGGAAGCGAAGAAAGATATACGAGCCACCCGCAGATTTAAAGCCTTCTGGGGCGCTTTTTTCAGACCGATCAGCTGCCGGTGGGGGCAACGAAACCCTTATTCCGTCTCGCTGATTTTCGTGATTTTGCCAGAGGCGTCCTTGATTTGCAGGCCTTCGAGACACGCCTTGCCGGAACCGGCACACGGATCGAGCCGCAAACTGTAAAGAACCTTGGTTTCCGGTATCTGTAAAGTTACCACCCGCCATTCGCCGTCATGTTTAACAGAAAAAACCAAATGTCCGCCCTTGGTCGGTATGGTTTGGGAATCAGTAGTCCAGTAAATCTCTCCGTCCCCGCTGGCCGTACTTTGCAGGCGGAATTCCAGCGTATAAGGACCGGCAGACAGCGGCGGCAAGGCATTAAATACAAGGCCGGGATCATCTCCCTCGCACTGGAGCTGAAGTTGTCCGTCCTGAATACTGAGTTTGGTGCCGACTCGCGCCCGTATCCCGTCAGCTCCGAACCCTTTTTTTGTGGCTCTCTTTTTACCCTTCGCCGCGTCGTGCCGGGCGGAGCTTGCATCAAGCGACGAATAATCGGTCCATTCCCGGTGTTTCGGTTCTGTAGCGACAGCGGCGACCGGCGCGTACTCCTTCGCCGGAGCATACAGTACATTTTCAGCCATGTCCGTCCATTGCTTCGTCATCCGCGAAGCGATCTCGGGATACTGTGCAATGACATTGTGCAGCTCGGTCCGGTCCTGAGCCATGTTGTAAAGCTCCCACGGCTGACTCTGAAAACTGACCAGCTTCCAATCTCCGTCGCGCAGACCGCGGTCGCTGGCAAACAGCAGGTGGATTGGCGGGCGAGAAGCGATGGCCTTCCCGTCAAAAATCGGTTTAAGAGAAATGCCCGCCAGCGGCGACAAGTCGCGTCCCGGCCATTTGCTGGGAATCGCTGCACCACTGATTTCTGCGAGCGTCGGCAGAACATCCACCAGATGCGCGGGCGAGCTTACAATGGAACCGGGCTTCGTCTTTAAACCGGCGGGCCAATGCACAATGGCGGGCGTGGAGATACCGCCCTCGAACTGGTTCTGCTTGTAATAACGGAACGGTGTATTGCGTGCCCAGGCCCAGCCGGTGCTGTCGCTCCAGGATGTTTCACCGTCGTACGGCTCGCTGTTCTGTCCTGAATTTTTGCGGTCATAAGGACACGCGCCGTTGTCGGAGAGAAAAAGAATGAGCGTATTATTGAGTTCGCCGGTACGTTCCAGATCAGCGATGAGCCGCCCAATTTCCTGGTCCACGCGGTCAATCAGCCCGGCATAGGCCGCCATGCGACGAGCTTCCCAGTTGCGCATTTCCGGCGACAGCGAATCCCACGCCGGAATATGGTCGGGCCGAGGACTGGCCTCGACGGCCAAGAGCCCGAGTTTCTTCTGTTTCTCCACCCGTGCGGCACGCATCACGTCCCAGCCGGAATCATATTTGCCGAGATATTTTTTATAGTCGGCTTCCAGAGGCTGGAGAGGCGCATGCGGCGCATTGAAAGCCAGATAAAGAAACCACGGCTTTTTCGTTTCGCGGGCTTCGCCCAGGAACTTCAAGGCGTAATCCATATTCGCCACCGTGGTATAGAAACCTTTTTCCGGCACCGTCCACGGCTGGCCGTTAAGACGAAAAGTATCATTGCCTTTGTAATAACTGGTCGCGCCGGAAAGATGGCCGAAGTAACGCTGAAACCCGAAGTCGGTCGGCTGCTGGTCGAGATGCCACTTACCGGCTATCGCGGTGAAATAACCGGCAGGCGAGAGCACTTCGGGAATCGTCACCGCACGAGTCATTTTTTCGTTACCGGCCTGCCGGCACCAGCGGCCGGTCAACAGACTGACGCGTGAAGAGTGACATTTAGCCGTATTATAAAACTGTGAAAAGCGCAGACCGTTACCCGCAAGCCTATCAAGATTCGGCGTAGAAATTTCGCTGCCGTAGCAACCGATGTCGGAAAAGCCCAGATCGTCGGTAAGAATCACAACAATATTAGGCTTAGGCGGCTCAGAAGAATCAGCCGCCTGCAAGGCAACCGGAGCGAGGATTGCCGATGAAATAGCCGTTCCGATGTATGAGCGATTGGGCGCAATCGCCTGAAAAGCCAGTCCCGCCCGGTAAATCGCCAGCTTGAAAATATTCTTCGTATGCATGGAGCCCCCTTTTCTGGAAGCCCGGAACGATATACCAGCCACCGGCATTTTCAAAGTCGCACGGACGGTTTTTTCCGGAACAAACTTGTTAGAGATACCAGAAGACGCATTGCTCATTAAAATCTAACACGGCCACAAAAGCTAAGCAGAGCAGCCAAACAGCAATAACTTCCCGGCACTGTTTTTCTTTTTCCTTTCTTTTGACCCCGGTTTCTGGGATTGAGATAGTGCGATTTTTTTATCCACCTTGTAACAAACAGAAGAAGCGGAGCAGAAAACAGTATGAGCATTCCAAAAGTATTAATTATCGGAGCGGGACAAGTCGGCTTCAGCATCGCCAAACATTTGCTTTCATGTAACGCGGCGCATGTTGCGCTTTACGACGTACGGCCCGGCGTGGCGGAAGGCATGGCGCTCGATCTTTCCCACTGTCTGTTTAATGTCGTGCAGTGTTCCTGCGACGGAACCGATCAGGTTGATAAAGCCTTCGAAGGGGCCGACATGGTGGTTTTCTCCGCAGGCGCTCCCCGCCAGAAAGACCAGAAGCGCATCGACCTGTTGATTCAGAACGCCAAAATCGTTTTGGAAATAGCGGAAATAGCGAACCGGAAAGTTCCGGCGGCGCCTTTCCTGATTATCACCAATCCGGTTGATGTACTTTCCACCATCGTGAAGAGAGCCTTCCCGGCCATGCGTGTAATCGGAATGGGGTGCGGACTGGATACCATGCGGTTCCGGTATTACATCGCCTCACACCTGAAACTGCCGACCGGAACAGTCGATGCCTTCATTGCCGGAGCGCACGACGACACCATGATGCCGCTGTGGGAAACAGCCCGCGTCGGCGCCATTCCGCTGACCAATCTGATCTCCGAAGCGGACCGGGAAAAAATTCTCGAACTGACCCGTTCATCCGGCGACCGGATCGTGAAGTCGCTGGGCCGAGGCAGTTCGGCCGCCGCCGGAGTACTAGGTGCGCAAATGGTTCATTCGTACTTTTCGGCGGATGGAACGTCATACAGTGCCGATTGCTTCCTAACCGACTGCTTCGGCGTCAAAGACTGCATGATCTCTCTGCCGTGCGTGCTGTTTAAAGACGGAGTTTACGCCATCCAGACACCGTTCACCGATGCACAAAAAACTCATTTCGAGCAGACCGCTCGGCGCATCGATGAAAATGCAAAAATGGTTTTCGACGGAATTAAATAGCGGCTCCGGCCGAGACGTCGGAAATAATCCCCTCCATCGGAGGGGTGGCCGAAGGCCGGGGTGGGTGTTTCCAATGCTTGGAAAAGTGGAAGCGGCTTCCAGCCGCTGAGTCAAGAGGTCGTCGCATTCTCAAGCATTCTAAAATGCATCATCCGTCAACTGTAGGCCGGACAATCCCACACGGCGGATTTTTTCCACACCCTTGGATCGTTTCTTGTTGAGATACCAAAAGCACTTTTGCGACAGCTCTGGTTCAAGGTTTGGAAGCCGGAAATAATGGAGGGACGTGCTCCGCGCAGTTTTCAATGTTCGTAAAATTAGATGCTTAAGCGCAAAAACCACTCCGCCTTGCACCCTCTTCATGAAAAGTTTACGCTCAACACATGAGAACGCTTTTGGTGGTCGGCGGAGAAGGACAAATGACCGGAATGCAGGCGGACCGCTATCCGGACAATATGAAAGGACTGCTTCAAGGACTGCGTGATTGCTCCAAATACAAGCAAATCATTCTTTACCCCTCTAAACAGTTCCTGCTACCGCCCGAAAACCTAGAAGATTTGATTCCCCTGACGGGGTTCGATGAAGACCAGCAGAAAGCCGCCTGCAAGGAACATCCGGCACAGAATTTTAATCTCGTAAAGGTATCCACAACACTTTCCCTGTCCCTTTTTTACGAAACCCTTCTCTCCTTTGTATCCGGACGACAAGTCGTGCTGATTTGCGGAAACGGCAACGACCTGAGTCGGGCGTTATTATCATTCTTCACTACGGTAGAAGAAAGGAGACTTTACAACCGTCGCGTTGAGACCGACAAGCTCCCGTTGCTGTCCGGAATCAAAGACTGGCCTATATTGTTTGACCGGCTTGACTCCCCTCTGTCTCTTCAAAAACTTTTACCTCACTCCGAGTTTAAAATCACATTCCCTTGGGGCGCAAAACTATCGTCCGCCGACCTGATGGAACACAAACACTACCTACTGTGCACATCTTGCCCGGTCACATTCGTTGCTGAGGATGTGCTACTTAATCCCCGGGCTCTACTCATCGAAGGCAAAAAAAATGGTTTCCTGCTGGTAATCCCCAGGCCGTCGAACATGAAAAATTTTTCAATCACCCTACAGACGGGCAAAGGCGTCATAAAAGAACAGTCGTCAACAACGACTAAAAGTCCGGCAGAAAAGGCGCCGAAAGTAGAACGCCACTGGATGACCCGCGAAGAGGTTGCCGAGATAATCAAACGATCAAAGGATACAGTGGATAATCTTCGCATCGCCGGAACGCTGGTGGACGCCCCGAAGGCCGGACGTCAGGTCCGAATCACCAAAGAATCAGTACAGCAGTATTTGAACCAAGGCATTGAGTGTCCGTAACCTGGTAATTTTCCAATGTCTGAAAACCTTCTACTCCTTCGTGCCCTCTGTGGTAGAAAATCTCCCAGTGTTTGAAGCTAAATCCCAAAGAAGGCTTTTCCGAGGGCGCGGAGGGCTTTTTCACGGTCGGCGTCTTTGACGGCGAACATCATGCTGATTTCCGACGCGCCCTGGTTAATCATTTCGAGATTCACACCGGCGGAGAACATCGCCTGCGTCGCCTTGGCGGCCATGCCGGGCGTATAATGCATCCCCTCGCCCACCACCATGATGAGCGCGAGTCCGTGTTCAACCAGCACGGCATCGGGTTTCAGTTCGGCTTTGATGCGGGCGACAACTTTTTCCTCTTTTGCCGCCGGCAGATTGGCCGAAGAGAGAATCGCGGAAATATTATCAATCCCTGACGGTGTGTGCTCGAAGGAGATTTTTTCGTCCTCCAGAATCTGGAGCAGACGGCGGCCGAAACCGATTTCGCGGTTCATCATATATTTATCAATGTAGATCGCGCAGAAGCCGGGGGCGCTGGAAATACCAACCACCGTCTGTTCGCCGGGGGCGCGTTTCGGCACAACCATGGTGCCGGGAGCTGACGGATTGTTGGTATTCTTGATGCAGATCGGAATGTCGGCGCGGACGGCGGGGACAATCGCTTCGTCGTGAAAAACGCCGAAACCGGCATAGGAAAGTTCGCGCATTTCGCGGTAGGTCATGCAGTCAATGGCGGGCGGATTTTCAATGATGCGCGGATCCATCGAGCAGACGGAATCGACGTCGGTAAAGTTTTCATAAACGTCGGCTTTGACCGCCGCTGCGAGAATCGCGCCGGTAATATCGGAGCCGCCGCGCGGGAACGTCGCTACATCGCCGCCTTTGGTGACGCCGAAGAAGCCGGGAAAAATCACGATTTCTTTGATGTTTTTCAGAGCGGCCAATTTCGGATAGGACTCGTCGAGCACCTGCGCATTGCCGAAATCGTCGCTGAGCAGCATACCTGCTTCGCCGGGGTTGACGTACTTCGCCGGAAATCCGGCCTTGGTGAAGGCTTCGGCAATAACGCGGGCGGCACAGTCTTCGCCGGCGGCTTTCATGGCGTCCATGAATTGCGCATCGTTTTTGCCACGTTTGGCGATCCGTCCGCGCAAATCGGCTTCGATGGTTTTAGTCACGGCTTCCGACAGTTTCAGGTCGCGCTGGATTTCGGCGTAGCGATTCACCACCGCCATCAAGTCGGCCTCGAAATCTTTTCCGGCGATCACAGTATTCGCCAGCGCGATCAGCAGGTCGGTGACCTTGGTGTCGGCTTTATTCCGTTTGCCCGGTGCAGAAACCACCACGATGCGGCGGGCACTGTCAGCCGTGACAATTTTTACAATCTTCGAAATCTGTTCTGCATTGGCGACGGATGTTCCGCCGAATTTAACTACTTTCATTTTCAACCTCAATTCAACCGCGAATGGACACGAATTAACGCGAATATTCAGTCAGCAGAACCCGCCTCCATTCCAACTTCGGATTTTTAAAATTTACAATCAATCCAACATTCAACTTTGTGATCTTTAGATAGTTGAGCATCTGCCCGACTTCATTTTTCCCGATACCATCAATTGTTTTTGCATCGATAACAATCCGGCCTTCAACTATGAGGTCTGGGATATACTCATCTATCATTTTCCCTTTATATTCAACTGGGAAAACCGCCTGTTGCGAATATTTAATTCCTTGGAGATCAAACTCACAGCAAAGCGCCCGTTCATAGGTTTTTTCCCGCAAGCCATGGCCAATCTCATTGAGGACTTCCATTGCACACCCAGCAATCCGGTAAACAAGATCCTGCTCTTCCAATTTTATATTCGTGTGCATTCGCGTCTATTCGCGGTTCGATTACCCCTCAAAATCCTCAATCGCCATGCGGACGGGTTTACCGTCCACGACATCCAGCCGTTCGATCTCTTCCATCGCGGCGGCATAATTCTTTTCCAGCGCCTTGTGGGTCAGAAACACCACTGGCACCTGTTCGCCCGCGTTCTGCTCTTTCTGCATAATCGACGCGATGCTGATCTTGTTTTTGCCGAGCACATGCGCGACCTGTGCGATGACGTCCGGCTGATCTTTCAGCGACATTCGCAAGTAGCAGCGAATGGAAATGTTTGCCGCATCGCACACCGGCAGCGCCTTGTGCTTCAGCAACCAGTTACTGCATCCGCCTTTGCCCGCCGCCGCCTCCATAATGTCGCCGATCACCGCGCTGGCGGTCGGCAGACGGCCTGCGCCGCGTCCGTAATAAAGGGTACTGCCAACGATATCGCCTTCAACGAACACCGCGTTAAACGCATCGTTGACCGAAGCCAGCAGATGTTTTTTCGGCACGAAAGACGGCTCAACGCGCATTTCAACTTCGCCGTTCACCTCGCGGATGACGGCCAGTAGCTTTATGCGATAGCCCAGCTCACCGGCATATTCAATTTCACGGTGAGACAGTCCGCGGATGCCTTCAATCGTAAACGCATCCATCGAAACCGGCGCGCCGTAAGCCAGCGAAGCCAGCACGACCGCTTTATGAGCGGTATCGATGCCGTCGATATCCAGATCCGGCGGCGTTTCGGCGTAACCAAGTTTCTGGGCGTCGGCCAGCACCGCATCAAAATCGAGACCTTCGCGCTCCATGCGGGTCAGGATGTAATTGCAGGTGCCGTTTAGAATACCGTACATGCTTTTGATCCGGTTGCCGACAAGCCCGTCGCGTAATGCGCGCAGAACCGGAATGCCGCCGCCGACACTGGCTTCAAAATAAAGGCCAGCCCCGCTTTTCGCAGAAGCTTCGAACAGTTCGCGGCCCGCTTCGGCCAGTAACGCTTTATTGGCGGTGACCACCGGTTTACCGTTCTTGAGCGCCCGCAAGACAAAATCCTTAGCTAGCTTGACGCCGCCAATCAGCTCGACGATCACATCGATTTCGGGGTCGTTAATGACGGAAAGCGCATCGGTCGTCAAAAGTGACGAATCCACTTTGACTCCACGATCCGTTTTAATATCGAGGTCAGCGATTTTACCGATCTTCGGGAAAATACCGGTACGTTTCGCCATCAGTTCGCCGTTTTTGAGGATACCCTCAACCACGCCCGCACCGACCGTGCCGAACCCCAGAATACCTACCTTTACTTCCTTCATAAAATTCCCCGTTATGGAGCGCCGACTTTACCCCAAAGCCGTTGAAGCTCAAGGCGAAAGCCTTGGTTTCCAATTTTTTGAACAGTTGAAACTTGCGCGGCGAAGACGGATCGGTACGATGGGCGCCCAACAAGGAATTTTAACTATGAAAATAAACCCGTCTCCGAGCTACAGCATTGATCTGACCGTTGAATCGAATCTTGACCGTCCGGCACTCGAAAAAATCATTACAGATGCCGAAGGCGTGCCCGCCCTTTCTGAGGGCATCGCCGTGCTCTTCCGCTTTGTAGTCAACACACGCGACAGCGCCCACCAGCAGGAAATCATCAGCGCGCTGGACTCTGCCGCTGGAACCCGCATGGTCTCCGCCGACGAAGTGACGTTCCGCTCGCACATCGGCGGAAAAATCGCGGTGACGAGCAAACTTGATCTCGCCGCCAAGGGCGCACTGGCGATCGCCTACACGCCGGGCGTCGGACGCGTCTGCATGTCAATCAATGAGAACGTCGCCCGTGCCGATGCGCTGACGGTTAAAAAGAATATGGTGGCAGTCGTTTCCGACGGCACAGCGGTTCTCGGTCTCGGCGACATCGGCCCGGAAGCCGGCATGCCGGTGATGGAAGGCAAAGCGATGCTTTTCAAAGAATTCGGCGGCGTGGACGCCTTCCCGATCTGTCTGGCCACCAAAGATACCGAAGAGATTATCCGCACAGTAAAACTGCTCGCACCGACGTTCGGCGGCATCAATCTGGAAGATATTTCTGCTCCGCGCTGTTTTGAAATCGAAGAACGGCTGAAGGCGGAAATGGATATTCCGGTGTTTCACGACGACCAGCACGGCACCGCGGTCGTTTCGCTAGCGGCGCTTTACAACGCGCTTAAAATCACCGGCAAAAAGATGGAAAATCTGAAAGTGATCGTTAACGGTGTCGGCGCGGCGGGCGTGGCCTGCTCGAAAATCATGCTGGCGGCGGGCGTTAAAAATCTGATCGGGTTTGACCGTACTGGCGCAATCTACCGCGGCCGTAAAGACGGGATGAATTCAGTCAAGGAATGGTTTGCCCAGAACACCAATCCGGAAAATGAAAAGGGCTCATTGAACGATGCAATGAAAGGTGCCGATCTTTTCCTTGGCGTTTCCGCCCCAGGCTGCATCACTGCCGCCGACCTGAAAAATATGGCTAAAGATCCGATCGTTTTCGCGATGGCCAATCCGATTCCGGAAATCATGCCGGAAATTGCTAAGCCGTATGTGAGAATTATGGCAACTGGCCGCTCGGATTATCCGAACCAGATCAATAACGTGCTCTGCTTCCCCGGCATTTTTAAAGGCGCTCTGCGCTGCCGGGCCAGCGCCATCAGCGAAGGCATGAAACTGGCCGCCGCCCGCGCGATCGCTAACTTGGTTTCAGACGATCAGCTTTCGGAAGACTTCATCATCCCGTCGGTCTTTGACCGTCGCGTTGCGGATGCCGTCGCCGATGAAGTCGAGCGGGTGGCGCGTGCTGAAGGACTCGCCCGTGAAGTGATCGACAGCTCGACGCTTTATAAGCTCCGCTAAGCGTCCGGGTGTAAGAAAATCAGACAGGGCGGAAGACTGTACCCGATACAGATTCGACCTCAACAAGACGCGCAAAGAGCGCGTGACGCAGGATTCGCAGGTCAGCAGCCAACGAACGGGTGTGAGCGTAATACAAGGCATCCATCTGCTTGTCGATTTCGATAAAAGCATCGGAGTAGCTGAAAACAGCCGGAAAATAGCGTTGAGGCTCTTTCAGTTCTTCGCCGTTAGCCGTTTTGGGTACCTGTCCGCAAAGCCAAAGTTTTCCGCCGAGCACGCTGAACAATTGAGGGAACCGGTCAAGCGAGGTGCCATAGAAAACCATGAGCAGGAGGCTCGGGACCAGACTGGATGCCACAAAGTGCAAAACGGTGATTCTCTTTCCGCCGATCCCCCAGTAGCTACGGTCAATAAAACGTCCGCGCCCGAGCAACCGAATGATACTGTAGAAAAATACAAAGGGGATAAACTGCAGAATCACAAGCAGCAAAGCAAATTCCCAGCCGAATACGGCCCGCAAGAGATCACGCATATGGTTGCGGGGACGAGTCTGTGCAACAAGCCATGGATCTTCGATCTCGAGACATGTGCCGTCTTCGGGATCAATAATGCGGTTCCCCGCAACGATTTTCCCTTTGATCTCAAGGTTACGACCGACATAAGTGTCGGAAAGGATAATGCTGTCCGAAATTTCGCACTGGCGGTCAATAAGAACATGGTCGGAAACAACCACGCCGGGGCCGATCGTAGAAATGGCGCCGATACGGCAGTCGTTACCAATGGCCAGCGGCGGCGTAAACGTGACAGAAGGCGGCGTTATGACGTTGTAACCGATGGACGCACCGTCAAGAGAGGAATAACCGCTGGAAAGATAACGACCCATTTCGTTCCGGACGATTTCCATATTCAACCGGTAGTAGTGAGTGACATCGTTTATGAAGGTTAGATCAAGACCCGCTGACTCAGCCGCACGGCACGCCATATTGCCGCAATTTTTATCATGGATAAACCGGTCGATGATGCCGCTGTCGCGGCTGATAAAAAAAGCCGGCTGGCTATCGTGATTTGCACAACAACCTTCAAAAAGGCTCTGAAGTTTTTCCGGAGTAAAGTCTGCGCGACGGCGAGGGAAAAGTGCTTCACCAATGTAAAGTAATCCATCGCTCCAGCGCTCCGCGTCACGGGAAAGGTATGACTGCGGATCATCTTCGGCACGAATAAGGCTGTAGTTGATATTCAGCCCCCACTTTTCGCCGTTACCGCAAAACATTTCGATATATTCAGCGGCCTGCCCAAGAATGATCTGTACGTCGGTGATATTAAGATCAACGCAAAGTTCCAGCCAGTAGCTCAACAGAGGGCGGCTGCCGACCGGCAACAACGCCCAGGGACGATCCCCAAGTATGTCAGCCCATGGCGGCTTACCGCCCGTATAGAGTACTGCTTTCATCACTGCACCGATGCTCAGGACGGTTTACTGTCTGGCGGATTTGGCAGCTTCTTCAACCGTATCGTAGATTTCAAATACTTTATAGGCGCGGGTGATTTCGAATACCATACGCGGCTTTTTCTGAAGACAGGCAAGTTTCATGTCGCCGCCGCGCTCAGTAATGCGCTTGAGCGCCGCGATGAGCGAACCTAGACCGGCGCTGTCCATAAAGTCCACAGCGGACAGATCGAATACAAAGTTCTTTATATCGGCCTCGCCAGCCTGCCATGCGGCGAGCTGTTCGCGGAACGCTTCAACGGTGGCGGCTGTAAGCGGACCGGACAATGTGATGATTCCGATGCCCTGTTCTTTTGTGCATGCTACACTCATGGGTATGTCTCCTGTTCTAATACGCCCCCCGCCCGAAAAGGACGGCGGGAATGGTTTTTAACATAATGCGGATATCCTGCCAAATGCCCCGGCTGTTTATATATTCCATATCCAGACGCACCTGCTGATCAAAAGGAATGTCGGAACGTCCACCGACCTGCCAAAGGCAGGTGAGACCGGGCTTAACATGCAACCGTTTGCGTTCTTCAAGCGTGTACTGAGCTACTTCGGACGGCAAAGGCGGGCGCGGGCCGACCAGTGAAAGATCCCCGGAAAGCACGTTGAAGAACTGCGGCATCTCGTCAACACTGAAGCGGCGCAGGAAACGCCCCACCCGTGTAATGCGCGGGTCTTTTTTCATTTTAAAAATCACGCCGCCTGTCGATTCATTCTGCGCCATCAACTGCTCTTTGAGCCGGTCTGCACCGCGGCGCATGGAGCGGAATTTATAGAAATTAAAAATACGCCCGTTAATACCGACACGATGCTGAACGTAAAGCACCGGCCAGCCGTCTTCAATCACGATGAGAACGGATACCACGATAAAAAAGGGCATAAACAGAACGATGGCAAAAAGGCTGCAAACCACATCCATCAGACGTTTAATCACCAGCAAGCTGCTCAGCGCCCATTCCCACACCAGCAGACGGCTGCGCTGCCGCCACCGCAGGCGTTTGATGTCCGCCTTCGACACCGGAAGGTCGAGTGTCTTAAACAGCTCGCGTCTGGCCTGGTATACGGATTCGTTCATCAGTCGGCTTGTCTCCTGAAGACGTAACTTACAACATTCTTTGAATCGCGTCTATAACGCTCTACACAGTCAGCGGCGATATTAGTGATCAGCAATCCCCGCCCGCCCTCGGCATACTCATCAAAACCGGGCTCGGTCACACCTGCACAGGAAATATCCCACTCACGACCATGGTCTGTAAATACCAGTCGGCAGCCGTGTTCGTCGAGAATAAGCTGTATCCACATCGTTTCATGTGTGCCAAGCCTGCTGTGTTCAACAACATTCATGGCATGTTCCATGGCGACAAGCCGGACGCGTGCGGCAAGATCTTCGTCTGCCCGCTCTAGAAGCAACCGCTCCATTTCTTCTGCACAGTCTGAAACCGTCTGCATTTCGACCGCAACAGGCCCTTCCATAAGCACTTCAGACGGTTCGGTCATGCGAATAGCAATGGCTGTGCAGTCATCATGGCCGATGGCATAGCCTTCGGCCTCTATGAGATCAAGCAGCGCCGCCGGGCGGTTGATGGCCAACGGGTTGCTAACGACACGCACAAAAAGTTTTTTTAAATCCTCTTCACCGCACTCTTCTCCGGTTTTACGGTGAAGCGCCTCAGTCAGACCGTCGGTGTAGAATAGAATATGCATACCCGGACATGCCTCTAAGACAGTCTGGTCATCCTCACTGAAAGGTCGAACCGGTCCCAGCGGCATACCGACCGGAATACCACCGACCCCGGCAGGAAACGGAACAAGCTGCCCTGCACAAACCAGAATTGGATCGGGATGCCCGCAGTTCATGCAGACCCAGCACCCCGCTTCCGGCTCATAAAGCGCCAGCAGCATGGTGGCGTAATAGGCCGGATTATTGAGCGTTGAGCAGAGACGCACATGCAGTTCGTTGCAAATAAACGCCGGACCGCGGTCATAGAATGTCCGGATCAGTTCGGTGGCAGTCGCTTTAAGCATCGAAGAAATCATGGCCGGAGCAACACCGTGTCCCGATACATCAGCCACATAGACACAACAGCGCCCGTCAGGCAGGGAAATCACATCGAACGCATCACCGCCAACATCCATGGACGATCGGTATTTAATACGGACTTCAAACGGTCCGGAAAAAAGAGGCTCGGTGGAAAACATCGACTGCTGAATCTTACCCGCGAGTTCCAACTCATGTGATACGCGCCGCTTCCAGTGCGCCAGTGCATCGTTACTGCGTTTCAGCGCCAACGCATTACCGACACGCAGTACCAGCTCCCGCGCATCAAAGGGCTTACGGATATAGTCCATGGCACCGAGATCGAACCCTTTTTTCAAATCTTCAATCTGCCCCTTAGCCGTAACCATGATGACGGGTACATCGCGGGTCGCCGCGAGTTTTTTTACAGCGCCGCAAAGTTCAAAGCCGTCCATACCGGGCATAACGACATCAGCAAGGATCAGATCGGGTCGTTCGCGGTGTAACAGCTCCAGTGCCGACGGACCGTCGACAGCCTCGAAAACTTCGCAACCATAAGATGAAAGAAGCTTTTTCAGGTAAAGCCGGTTGGGACGTTCATCATCCACCACCAGCACTTTGCCGCCTAAAACAGGCCGGAGAGTAGTACTCGCCGGGACCGGTTCGCGAGAATCGTCTGCCGTGACAGGGATCATTGTTTACCGGCAATAAATTCATGCGCCCATTTGATGAGCGCTTTGCAAAGCGCAGTACAGCGTTCAATTTGTCCGCCGCGGAGCGTCAGTTCAATCTCCTGTGCCAATACGGAAATCTCCGGCAGTCCCATCGTCCCGCCCATGCCTTTGATAGAGTGTGCCGCCACGCGAATCATTTCGTTGTCGGGTGTATCCAGACCGGTTTGCAGATCGGCGGACATTCGCTCAAGCTCCTCACAGAAGGCGCTGATCAGTTCGTCATCCATTTCAAAGGTTTCCACTTCGAACTGGCTGATCCGTCCATCCAGATCGGAAACCAGTCCTCGAACCATTTCTATTGCGCGTGCAATTGCCATAACGACATCCCTTCTATTCATCGAATGCGTGCCGATCATAACCATTTAAAAACAGCTTGCGCAAGCCTTTCGCCCGCTTCCGAAATCAAAAGCAAGGTGTTGAAGAAGCCTGCCAGTTGAGACAGTATACCGATCTTCTGCATGCGAAATATTTTCACAGACTATCCGGACGTTCCCTGGAAGCAGGGTTGGGTGTTTTTTTCAGGCCCGGAGGATCGTGCACCGTTCGTTACCGGTGCCGTTTCCGGATCAATCACCGTGCCCGGCGGAAAGTGGACGCTTCAACTGACCGAACCGTCGGACTCCTGCACGACCCGCCTCTTTTATAACGGTTTTTCTATCAGTGCGCGCAAGCGGCCCGAAAAAAACCGGATCGATGCATTAGTGACGGCTCCCGGTATTTTTTGCGGCACGACCTCCGGCCTGCCGATGCCGCAACTGACGGCAACAACGGAAATCACAAAAGGAGACGGCTTTACCTGGGTTCAGGATGGTCGCGTAATAACATTTCTTCTGCAACAGCATGATCGCTTTGTACTGGTCTGCGGCGAACTTACCCCCGAACGGGCGCTGGGAAAAGCCGAGGCCGCGCTCGACGTAAAATTTGAAACCCTCATGCAAAATGAAACGGCGGAGCGCGAGAACGTCGGTCGTCTATTCAGTGCCAACCCGCGCCACAACTCGCCGGTCGCGCTGGCGGCAGAAACCCTGTCGGCCCGCCTGCGCGAACGCACCGGCTCACTCCACGGCCTCTGGAGCAAAGCGGATGGCTTTAAGGTCGAAACTTTTTCGCTAAACGAACTCTATCCTCTTACACGTGCATGGAGCCTGATTGATCCGCCCGTCGCGATGGAGCTGGTTCAAACCGCACTTTCTCTTCAACAGAGCAGCGGCGGATTTCCTGCCTGGGTAGAAGCTGGCGGACCGTCTTCGCCCGTCGCGCCGTGGCCGTTCATCGCACAATCGTTTGAACTGGCATGGCAGAACGGCCGCGATCAGGCCCTGCTCAAAAAATATCTGCCCGCACTCCGCAAATATGTACAGTGGGCCGTACGCCGCTTCGATCCGCATCGTGACCGTATTCCTGCCTGGCAGAACGAACAGGAAATCTTCGTTCCGCAAAGTTTTGAGCGCGGCAAAGCAACCCCCGAACTCACCGTAATGCTGATAGCGGAAATTGAAGCGGTACTGCGACTCTGCAAAGAAACGGATAACACGGAAGCCGCTGCCGAATCGCTTATTGAGGAACGAAACCATCTGGTGCAGACGCTCAATACAGTATTCTGGAATCCCGTCACCAAAACTTTTTCCAACGTATGGAAAGACGGACACTTTCTGCACGAACCATCTTTCGGATCTTTTATGCCGCTCTTCTGGCGCGGACTCGACCGCGATAAGCAGACGGCCCTGCTTGAAAAATTTGAAGAAACTCACAGTTTTCCCGGACATCGAGAACCCTCTTCATGGAAACAGGAAGAAATTGACGACACGGCGCACCGGCCAGCCATCCACCAGTTTATGGCATTGGAAGCGCTCAAGACTGCCGAAAGCGCCCACCCTCTCCTTATGCTCTTTGTGCGCCGGGCGGCCGAAGGGTTTGACGCATGGTTCGAGCGCGAAAACATTGCGATCGGGTCAGAAAAAGCAACCGGCAACCCCGCCTACGCTCTCGGTCCGGTCACCGCGGCGCTCATCCTCACCGCTCAGGCCGAACTAAAACAGGAAGAGCTACAGGCGCCCTCGGCGGCACAACATATTTTGCAGTGGGGACGCCGCCTGAAAATCAGGAAAACCGACCTGAGAATCATCTCCGTCTTCCTGCTCGCCGTACTGATCTTGCACCTCGCCTACACCCTGCCGCGCAGCCACAACGTGGAAGCCCGCGTCGCCGAAGCCGCGCTCAACTACCAGCAGGCCCGCTACGCCGAAGCCATGCGCATCTGCCGGCGCTATCCGGACAACGCGCTCTCGCGCTTCCTGCAAGCCAACCTGCTGATGCTCGCCGAGCGCCCCGATCAGGCCGAAGCGTTTTACCGTCAGGCGCTCACACAGCAGACCGAAAGCCCCTCCGCGCTCTTCGGCCTGGCGCTCGCCCTGCAAATGAACGGGAAATTCAAAGAGGCCGAAAAACGCTACGGCGACTTCATCGACCTCTACGAAACGCGCCACCCGGATGCCGCGAAACTGGCCGAAGAATTTATACTGCTGAGCAGCGAAAACTTCAGTAAGCCGCCGCGCTGGCGCCGGACTTACGCCCTGCCGCTGATGAACGACCTTGGATTATGAAGTTTACCCGCAACCCGTTTCCATTGTACTTTCCGCACCAATGAAAACACTTCTTAAAAAATGGCTTCCGCTCACCGCCCTGCTTTTACTGGCCGGGTGCCTCCGCAACGACATCCGTACGGAGACTTTCCAGATTAAACAGCTCCGCACGCCGGAATGCGCAACGCGTATTGCGCTGGCCCTGAAACCGGTCGCCGGCATCAAAGAGGTCCGTCCCGATCTGGAGAAACACACCCTTACCGTCGTTTTCGACGGATTGCAGTGCTACATCAAAAACATCGAGTACGCCATCGTCAAAGCGGGCTTCGACCTGCCGAACTGCCCCGCCGATCCCGCTGATAAAGCCAAGCTCCCAGAGGAAATGCGCTGATGAAACTAACGCTGACCGCGCGGCCGCTCGAGACACAAGCTAAAGAAGCCTGGATCGTTTTCGTGCAGAACAAAAAGCCGCTAGTCAGCGGCAATACCGACCTGGCAAAGCGGATCGGCAGTCAGATCAAAAAAACCGGCTTCAGCGGCGACTACGCGCAAACACTGGTTTTCCAAAACGGAACCGGCGACGTCGTACTCGCCGGGCTCGGCGACAGCAAACACTTCCGCATGGAATATCTCGAACGTGCGGCCTCCGCCGCCATCCGCGCCGGAAAAAATGCCGGTATCAAAAATTTCGCCGTCAGCACCGCCGCAGGAATCAGCAAAACAACCGAAGCATCGTTTGTTCACGCCATTGCCCGCGGTGCGGCGTGGGGAACGTACAGCTTCGACACCTTCAAAACCGGCGGCAAAAAAACCAAAGGCGAACTGTCGCTGACGTTCGCCGGACCGTGCGAAAACGCCGCCGCCTGCCGCAAAGCGCTGGCCGAAGCCGAACTCGAAAGCCAAGCCCTGCTCGCCACCGCCGACCTCGCCAACCTGCCCGGTAACGAAGCCACGCCGCAGAAGATTTCCAACTGGGCGCAGAAAATGGCGAAGGAAAACAAACTCGCCTTTTCCGTCTGCAGCAAAGCCGAGCTGAAAAAGAAAGGCTGCAACGCCATCCTCGCCGTCGCGGCAGGCAGCGCGCAGGACGCCCGGATCATCACGCTCAAATACAAAGGGACCAACCCCAAAGCAAAACCGGTTGTCATCATCGGCAAAACCATCACCTTCGACTCCGGCGGAATTTCCCTCAAGCCCGGCAAAGGGATGGAATGGATGCGCTATGACAAATGCGGCGGCATGGCCGTACTGGCCGCCATGCAAATGGTCGCCCTGCTCAAACCGGAAACGCCGGTCGTCGGAATGCTGGCCGTCGCCGAAAATATGCCCGGCGGCCGCGCCACCCGCCCCGGCGATATCGTCAAGTCGCACGCCGGAAAAACGATTGAGATTTTAAACACCGACGCCGAAGGACGGCTCGTTCTAGCCGACGCCCTTTCGCTCGCCCTGCAACATAAACCCGCCGCCATCGTTGACCTCGCCACGCTGACCGGCGCGGTCGTCACCGCGCTCGGCCATACCGCCGCCGCCGTTGTCGGCAATAACCATAAACTGAACGCCACGCTGATTAAAACAGCCGACGCCGCTGGCGAACGGTTATGGGAACTGCCGCTCTGGCCGGAAAACATGGACGACATGAAAGGCACCTTCGCCGATTTGCAGAACATCAGCAAATCCGGAACCGCCGGAACCATCAATGGCGCCGCCTTCCTCGCCAACTTTGTCCCCGAAGCTATTCCGTGGGCGCACCTCGACATCGCCGGAACCGCCTGGGAAGAATCTTCCAAACCCTGGATGGATCCCGGCGTCACCCTCTTCGGCGCCAGAACGCTCATTGAGTGGATAAAGGGAATGAAATAACGCGGGCGAAACTTTCTACCTAATAAACTATTGCGACTAAAGGCAGGTGGAAAATTTCCTGAGACTGATATATGAAAATAAATCGAAAAATTTTGATATATCTTTTCGGATGCGCAGTTATCGCCATGGGCGTTCATTGCATATACACAGGAGAGGGCGTTTATCAGGGTATTTGCTTACGCCCCATAGCTGCGCGAATTGAAGGAGTATTTTTTGTGTGGTTAGGAGCTGGAATATGCTTAGGAGTCCGCAAAGATGTGGAATAAATCTCCCATCATTCAGAAAAACACAAAGCCCCAACCGTTGATTTAAGCTTACGGCTGATGCTGATGCTTACCTTAAACGTTAAAAAAATGAACCTGAACGGCAAAAGAGCATTGGTAACCGGCGGCGCGGTGCGGATCGGCCGCGCGATTACCGAGGCGTTACTGGCTGAAGGCGCGGAAGTGATCGAATATGATTTTGGAGTGCGCAGGCTTGCCTGCGCTTTGAGCACCGAAGCTTGCTTCGGTATAACGCGAAGCGAGCTTCGCTTTTAAAAGCGGCGGCAAGCCGCCGCAGTCCATATTTTTTATGAACCTAAAAGGAAAAAGAGCTTTGGTAACCGGCGGTGCGGATCGGTCGCGCGATTACCGAAGAGCTTAATTCAGATTCAGCCGGAACGGCTTTTCGATATCAAACTCTCCGGAGTCACGGCGGAGACAGTTTTCCGGCGTGATGTGCGGATTGTTTTCCAGACAGAAGACGGAGAAATGCGCGTAATCCATCAGCGACATTTTCGGCGCAGGAATATTCTCCGCGTCCTTGATTTCCGGAAAATTAAGCATTCTTCATCTCCCTGATCCGCGCGGCCAGTTCCTCATAAATCCGGTCTGTCGCATACCGCTCGCACAGCGGTTTCAGATCCGTTTCCGCCGTCAGTCCGTTTTCCACCGTCAGATTAACGATGTCTGCCATATCTCGTTCTTTACGGCGGGGATGACCGCCTTTCAGAGCAAAGAGTTTCATCGCTAGCAAATCCGGCAGACAAGGAACCTTGAGTGATGCGCCGCCGTACTTTATCTGCACCGCGCCGGACAGAAGCTGTGCCAGTGTACCGGAATCCACCGGCAGAAAATCAACGCGAACCGGAGAATCGGGAAGCGAAAAGAAGATGACGGTTTCTCCCTCGGAAACATTCGTAAACCCGGCGTCTTTCATCACCTGACGAACGGTTAAAACGTCTTCCGCCGCGATCATAAAATCAACATCCATGGTGGCGCGGGTGTAGCCATAGTGATTGACCGCATGGCCGCCGATCATCAGAAATCCGATACCCGCTTCCGGCAGTCGGCGGCTCACCGTTTCAAATACGTAATTTATCTGCTCAATGCGGCTCATTGCCGGTTATCAATCCACATTTGCCGTTGCTTGTAAAGCCGCCGTTGCACCGGCAAACGGTTTGTGCATAATGCGGGCATGAATTTGAAAGGACAGCGGGCATTGGTAACCGGCGGCGCGGTGCGGATTGGCCTCGCGATTACCGAGGCGTTGCTGGCTGAAGGCGCGGAAGTGATCGTCCATTTCCGAACTTCGGAAACGGAAGCTAAGGCTCTTTCCCCGAAAACCATTCAGGCCGACCTCGGCGATCCGGCGCAGTGCGAAACGCTGCTGGAGCGCGCTTCCCAGCAGTTCGGGCCGATCGACATTCTGGTCAATAACGCCGCCGTTTTTCATCAGACCAAACTGGCCGACGCCACCTATGACGCCGTAATGAAGGAGCTTCAGCCGAACCTGCTCGCGCCGCTGGCGCTAATCCGCGGGTTTGCGAGGCAGACGAAGACCGGCAAGATCATCAACCTGCTCGACCGGCGGATCACCTCTCATGACACCACCTGCATTCCATACATGCTCAGCAAAAAAGGACTAGAAGAGCTGACGAAACTGGCGGCGCTCGACCTCGCCCCCGGCATTACCGTCAACGCCGTCGCGCCCGGTGCGATCCTTCCGCCGCCGAAGGACAGCGATAATCCAGCGTGGGAATATGCCGGAACCATACCGCTCGGCAAACGCCCGACGCCCGACGACGTCGCCAGTGCGGTTCTCTATCTGCTCAAAAGCAACCACATCACCGGCCAAACCATATTCGTCGATGGTGGACAAAGTTTATTAGGAGAGGAATGATGGAAAAGAATTATGGAGTGCGCAGGCTTGCCTGCGCTGTGTTCGCCGAAGCTAGCTTCGGCGTAGAAAAGCGGCAGCAAGCTGCCGCACTCCAAACCGTTTCCCCATAATCCAAGGAGTTCTTATGGATCGGATTTATATCAGAGACCTGGCGCTGAGATGCATCATCGGGCTGTATCCCGAGGAGCGCAAAAACAAGCAGGATGTCATTGTCAACGTCGTGATGGAAACCGACCTACGCGCCGCCGGAAAGAGCGATTCGCTCAACGACACGGTGGATTATAAAGCCATCAAGCTGGCGATTCTGGATTTCGTAGAGAGCAGCAGTTTCCAGTTAATCGAGTCACTGGCGGAGGGCATCGCAACAATCTGCCTGAAAGATGCCCGCGTTCAAAGCGCTACGGTCACCATCGACAAGCCCGGCGCGCTGCGCTTCTGCCGCAGTGTCGCGGTCGAAATCACCCGTTCGCGGTAGCAACCACCCACCCCGGCCTGCGGCCACCCCTCCACGGAGGGGATCCCAATCAAAAAAAATCCCCTCCAGCGGAGGGGTGCGTGAGCGAAGCGAGTCGCGGGGTGGGTCGAAGTTTTCCGGATCCTATTCCGTAAAAACGCCCATGGCGCGGAACTTGTCGTAGCGTCCATTCATGAGCTGTTCAGCGGTTTGTGTCTTTAGCTCGGCGAGGTTGCGTAAAACGGCTTCTTTAAGATTATCCGCCGCCGCTTTCTGGTCGGTATGCGCCCCGCCCTCAGGTTCCGGCACGATTTCATCGGCCAGCTTGTTTTCGATGAGATGCTGAGCGGTTATTTTCAGTGCTTCCGCCGATTTGTCGGCATAGGCGCGGTCTTTGAAAAGAATCGCGGCGCAACCTTCCGGCGAAATGACGGAATAATAGGCGTGTTCAAGAATCAGAATGCGGTCGCCGATACCGATACCGAGCGCGCCGCCGGAACCGCCTTCGCCGATGATGGCGACAATGATCGGTACGCGGATATTGAACATTTCGCGCAGGTTGACGGCGATGGCTTCGGCAATGTGCCGTTCTTCGGATTCCAGACCGGGGAATGCGCCGGGGGTGTCGATGAGGATGACGATCGGCGTATTAAATTTGTCGGCGAGGCGCATCAGTCGCAGCGCTTTGCGGTAGCCTTCCGGATAAGCGCAGCCGAAGTTGCACTCCAGATTGCTGCGGGTGTCGCGCCCCTTTTGCGAGCCGAGGAGCATTACTTTCTGCCCGTCGATTTTGGCAAACCCGCCGATGATGGCGCGGTCATCGCCGTGAATCCGGTCGCCATGAATTTCGACGAAATCGGTGGTCATGTTTTTGATGTAATCCAGCGTGTACGGCCGTTCCGGATGGCGAGCGACCTGAACCTTCTGCCAGGCCGTCAGATTGCCGTAGATCTGCCCGCGGGTTGCGGCGATCTTTTCTTTCATCAGCGCGATCTCGTGCGAAACGTCGATATCCTGCTTCTTGCTGAAGTTCTCCAGCTCGTGCATTTTCTTTTCGAGTTCCTGCACCGGTTTTTCAAAAGACAGTGTAAAAGGCGGCATAGTTACTCCATGGGGTTATGGATTGATGGAATGCTGGAATATTGCTGTGAAAAAACCGTAAGATTTCCGCTCAGGAGAATCTGTCTGTTTGTTTCTTTAATACCCATTATTCCACTACTCCGTTATTCCATTATTCCGCCGTCTGGCAAGACGGCTTTCTTATTCGCTGATAACGACTTCCGTTCCGCGCGGAATCAGAAGGTAGAGTTCTTCGACATCTTCATTCAGCATACGGATACAGCCGTTGCTGGTTTCGGCACCGATACTGTCGCGGGCCGATGTTCCGTGGATACCAAAACCTTTAATTTCCGGACGGGTCGTATCCTGAATGGACATCCAGCGGGTGCCGAGCAGGTTTTTCGGGTCGCCGAACTTAATAATGCCGCCGCCCGGCGGAGTCCAGTCGGGGTTGGTCTGATGTACGACGGTATGAAATGTGCCGAGCGGTGTTTTGCCGTTTACGCCAAGTCCGACGACGTATCGCTTCAACAACTTCCCGTTCATGGTCAGATCAACGGTTTTGGCCGATTTATCGACCTGCACAACAAACGGCGCGGCAGGCATCATCAGGCGCCCGCCGGGATAAATGTTGTTGTTTTCCATCTTATTCATCTTGCGGATCAGTTCGACCGTGGTCTTATTCACCCGGGCAATCTTATCGAGCGAATCGCCGGGCTGAATGACATAGGATTTCTTCTCAGGCATCGGCGTCGGGGAAAGGAAAAGCTGAACATTGATACGGCCCTGAACGCGCAATGCGTTGTTTTTCAGGTTTTCCTCTGTAGCCGTCGCGGCCACCTCACCGAGCATGTCGCGCGCCTGCTGCAAATTGCCGGCGGCGGCAAGAGTCTGGGCACGGGTAAAAAGCTGCTGCGCCTTGTAATCGACATCCGAAACCGCCGGAGCGGCCGGGGCAACCGGTGCCGGAGCCGGAACCGAAGTTTTAGCCGGCTTTTCCTGAACAACCGGCTTTTCCGGCACGGCCGGTTTGGGTTCCGCCGCTTTAGCCGAACGGTTGTCCATCCATATGCACAGACCGATCACGGCCACGGTTACGGCCAGCACGACCAGACCGGTCTTAACAAACCGGCCGTTCGGTTTGCGCTGCTCATCATAATGTTTTACAAAAATATCTGCCATTTTTACGTCCTGAATCTCTGCAATTGGGTGGAGAAACTAATTGAAGACGCTCCCTTTTGCAATTCATTAAAAAACGGTTATGATGCCGTCCATGAGAACTGCAACCCAGGACGCCTACGGCAACCCGACCGAAATGACTTTCGGCGTTCAGATGCTGCTTTTTGCCAACATCGCCGCCTACGTAATCGAATACGTTTTCCACTTCCCGCTGAGCCGTTTCGGCGCCCTGCAGGTCGGCTGGTGGACCACCTACAGCGTCTGGCAGCTCATCACCTACCAGTTCATCCATCAGGGCTTCGGTCACCTGCTTTCCAATATGATGGGGCTCTACTTCCTCGGCCCGGAAACCGAACGGACGCTCGGTACCAACCGCTTCTTCGCCCTCTACTTCCTGAGCGGCATACTCGGCGGACTCGGCTGGTCGCTCCTTTCGCCCTACGGCTCCTGCGTCGGCGCCTCCGGCGCCGTCTTCGGTATCCTCGGCGCCTACGCCGCGCTCTACCCCAACCGCGAACTCATCCTCATCTTCTTCCCCTTCATGCCGATCAAAGCCTGGCTCTTCGTCCTCCTGATCGGACTCTATGAATTCGTAAACACCCTCGCACTTGGAGTCGGCGGACACATCGCCAACGCCGCGCACCTCGGCGGCGGCATCGTCGGCTACATCTACGCCACCATCATTGGACGGCCCGACATTATGCATAAACTCGGGGAAAAATTCCGGCCGAAAGAAAAACAGCCCGTCAGCCGCGCCGAGATCGACCGCATCCTCGACAAAGCCGCCCTGCAAGGTATGCACTCGCTGACGAGCCACGAACGCGACCAGCTCAAACGCGCCGGGAAACAGTGAAGATAACTCCGCAATGAAACCGATCTCGTATAGCAAGTATTGGAAAAAAAGTTTCTTCGGTGTGGATCAATGGGGCCGTAGTTCGTTTCGGCTACTACTCATCGGACTGTTCTTTGCGACGGTTTGGTGCGTATCTGCCTTTATCCAAATACCACCTTCCGTGTTCCGGGCCATTCATGCCTTCGGTGTACTTGGCATCATCTTTGTCGTCTTGGCCGGACTTGGGCCAACGCTCGAAGTCCTCATAAAGTGGATATCAGCACGAAAAAAGAATTAAGGCCAAACTGAAGTTGTAATCCCACAAAATCTCTCACGCTGAACCGACTTAGAGCTTCAACATCTCCAGCGCGGTTTCGGTGTCGAGGCCGCGGGTGACGCTGAGCAGTAGCGGATTAGTCAGTTTCACGTCGCCGAGCAGTACGCCGCCGACCACCTTGCCGTCCTTGAAGTATATCTTCCGGTATTTTCCGCCCAGCTCGTTGTACTCCATAATCTGTTCGTACTTTCCGTCGCCCGCGCCGAGGTCGCCGATGGAAAATAGCGAAGTGCCGAAGGCGGCCAGCGTCGCGCCGTAGAGTTTGCACGCGTAGGTTTTGTCGTCACCCGCGATGTTGGCTCCGGCAACGTTGCCTTGCAGCGACGCCGGCTCCCACAGTCCGCCGCAGCGTCCGTTGACGGCGGCGCAGTCGCCGACGGCGTAGATGCCGGAATCCGACGTCTGCATCCGTTCGTTCACTTCAATGCCGCGATCGGTTTTGAGTCCCGCCGCTTTCGCCAGTTCAACGTTGGGCCGGATGCCCGCCGAGACAATCACAATATCCGCCGGTATTTCCTGCGGCGCGCGGGTTTTCAGTCCGGTCACTTTGCCTTCGCCGAGAATTTCTTCGACGTAAACGCCGTAATGAATTTCGACGCCGCTCTTCTGAATGATTTTGGTGAAGAGCGGTGAACCGTCAGGATCGAGCTGGCGCGGCAGTACCGACGGACAGGCTTCCAGCACCGTCACGTTGTGGCCAAGCCGGTGAAGTGCATCGGCGGTTTCGAGTCCAAGCAGTCCGCCGCCGACAATCGCCACCTTTTTCGCTCCGCCCGCGAGCAGTCCGTTCAGCCGGTCAAAGTCAGTCTTTTCGCGCAACGCCACCACTTCGGGCAGGTTCGCGCCCTGAATCGGCGGAATAAAACAGGAAGCGCCGGTGGCCAGCACCAGCTTGTCGTACTGCACCGTTTTACCGTCCGCCAGCCGGAACGACTTGTCGCGCGGCGACAGGCTTTCGACCGTCGCGCCGAGATGCAGATTGATCCGGTTCTTTTCGTAGAAATTCTGCGGATGAATAAAGTACTCGGTATCTTCAACCTTGTCGGCCAGCGCGCGGGTGAGCACCGGACGGTAATACGGCAAAAGCTCTTCGCGGGTGTAGAGATCAATCTGCGCTTTATCGTTGCGCTTGCGCAGCGCTTCGGCGGCGGCAAGGCCGCCCGCGCCGGAACCGATGATGGCGACGCGCATTTCACGGTCGTCGCGGAAGGTGACGACTTCGGGCGTGTACTCGATAAACGCCTCCTGCCCCGCGCCGCAAACCGGGCAGTTCTGCGGCGGCATTGCCCCTTCGAACACTTCGCCACAGACGGTGCATTTCCAGTAAGTTTTCCCAGTCGCGTCGGTTTTCATTTTCACCCACTCTTCCTGAAGTTTCTTGCCGAACTTCTGTCCATACTTCCGGGCCTTGGCGAGCTTGTCTTTGTTTTCGGGATTGAAAACCGTTTTGAACGCCGGCTCGACGGTCTTCATGCGCAGCAGACTCAGGCGGCCCATGACCATGTCCGGCCCTTCGCCGCTCCAGCCGTAACTGCCGAACACGCCGGCAACTTTGCCGCCTTCAGTGATACCGTTGAGTCCCATCGCCAGATTCATAATCGGCGGCAGCGCGTCGCCGTTGATGGTGCAGGTGCCGAGCAGAAAGCCGTCAGCTTCTTTGATTTCAGCCAGAACCTTGTCGTGATTTTCCGTCACCATGTCGCGCAGGCTGATGTCGGCGTCGATCACGTCGCGGACCCCGGCGCTGATTTCGCGCGCAAGCCGTTCGCTGTAGCCGTACGCCGAGACAAACGCCGTCACCACTTTGGGTTTGTTGCGTTTTTCTTTCTTCGCCGGTTTGCTCCACTGATCGTAGAGACCGATGTAGTGCGGAATATCTTTGCGAAGCACCGGCCCGTGACCGCAGCAGATGGTTTCGATGGCGAGCGGCTTGATGCGTTCCAGCGCGTACTGCACGTACGGCTTGAACGGCCCCATGATGCAGTTGAAGTAATACTGATAGGCCGGTGTGAAGTCGCCTTCAATCAGATCGTTGAACACCTTGTCGTCGGCATAGTGACAGCCGAACGAGTCGCAGGTGACCAGCGTTTTGAGTTCCGGAATGTAGGTATAAATCGAATCAGGCCAATGCAAAAACGGCACCGATAGAAACTGCAAATGAATATCATCAATCGCAATCACCTCATCGTCGGCAACCGCCTTGCCGGGGATCTCGCGGTTGCAGATGTCCCGCAGATAACTCAACGCCACATTGGAAGCGAGAACCTTGGCCTTCGGCGCATAGTCGAGCAGCTTTTCAAGCGAACCGGCATGGTCGGGTTCGGTGTGGTCGATCACGATGTAATCAATCGTTGCCGGGTCGCAGACTTCTTTGATGTTTGCCAGAAACCGGTCGAAAAACTTCATCTTCACGGTTTCAAACAGCACTGTGTGGTTTGCCGTTTTGAGGATGAAGCTGTTGTAGCTCGTGCCATATTCGGTGAACATCACAATGTCAAAAACCCGGATGTCATGATCCTGCACACCGACCCAGTAGAGATTTTCCCTAACCTTTAATGCACTCATTTTTTAGTTCCTGAAGTTCAGTTTTTTAAAACCATATTTTTAACCGCTTTTTCAGCGGCCATTTTTTCAGCCTCGCGGCGGCTGGTTCCTTCACCGCGAAATGCATAGGTCGAAACGGTGACCTCAACACAGTAATGGCGGGCGTGATCCGGCCCGCTGGCTTCCGTTACCTGATAACCCGGAACCGGATAGCCCTTTTTCTGGGCATATTCCTGAAGCATTCCCTTGGGATTATTCAGCACCGGTTCCGTATTTTCAGAAGGTTGGAATATATTCCGTTCAAAAAATTTCCGTGCGGCTTTCAGCCCGCCGTCGAGCCAGACTGCGCCGAGCAGTGCCTCCAGCGCATCCTCAAGATTTGAATCACGATCCGCGCCGCCGCTGGCGGCTTCGCCCTTGCCTAGCCGCAAATGTTCGCCCAAACCGATGCCGCGGGCCCGCGCCGCCAGCGCCGAACCGGAAGTAACGGCACTCTTGAGTTTCGTCAACTCTCCTTCCGCCGCCTGCGGATACTGCGCCATTAATGCATCGGCGGCCAGCAGTCCAAGCACCGCATCACCCAAAAACTCAAGCCGCTGATTATCCTCACTGACAGCCCCGTTCTCATAGCGGTATGACGGATGCGTCAGCGAAACCTCCAGCAGCGCCTTTTTTTTGAAGCGGTATTTGATTCGTTTTTCCAGTGCACGGAACATATTCATGTGGTTTTTCCAGAAGCTGGTCAAAGTGAAGCAGAATTCTGCGAATATTGGAAACCGCAACGCCGGATTTTATAGGATTTACAGGAAAGTGTTTTCGGTTTATGAATGGGGTTGTTGCGGGTGAAAATGTGTCCCGCGCGAAAGAAACAGCGAAAGGAACAGACCATGAAGCAATTGAGTTCTATACTTATCCTTCTTGTGGCGGCCATTGTTATCAGCGGATGCACCCATCCGATGGCTGTCACCAACCTGAACAATTACCACAACAGAACCATCGTTTCACTCGATGAACGCCTGCGCATCGGCATTCGCGCCAACGCCGCAGACCTCAACGGACACCGTTTTATCCACGCCGTAGGTCGCGATCTGCTCAAATACAACGCGCAGAGCACCACCGCTGTCGATGAAACCAATGAATTCATCGATGTCATCGCCAACATCTCCGTTGTCTCCAGACAGCGCGGCAACGGCTGGAATTTCTGGGCCGACTTCCCCGGCTTCCTGATCTGGTTCCCCTCGTGGCACGGTTACAACTACGATGTCATGTATGATATAGACGTGACGCTCAATGACTCCAAAACCGGTAAACTCATCAACAGTATGTATATTCCTGTCCGCCTCGACGTGAAACACGCCGACATCAGCCGCACCTGGGTAGACGGTGTTGCGTGGCCCACAATCGGCGTAAGCGCGCTGATCGGCGGACTCCATAACATGACCTACGACGAAACCGTTACTCCGCTCGTCGAGCAGGAAGTCGCTCCGGTGTTGTCTGACTACGTCGCGCAGCAGATCGCTCTGACCCTGCACTACTATAAATCTCTGCCGCGCGACCGTTTCGAACGGCTCAAAATGCTGCTGGATGACAAACTCATCAGTCAGGAAGAGTATGAGATGAAGCGTAAAGCTATCGTTGACGATATCTAAGCCAATTCATTCATGCTAAAAGCGCCCCGAAACTTCGGGGCGCTTTTTTTATGCACGCGGATGAAACTGGCGGTGAACGCCTTTCAAACGGTCGGGATCGACGTGCGTGTAAATCTGTGTCGTGGCAATGTCAGCGTGGCCGAGCATTTCCTGAATGATGCGCAACGGTGCACCGTTAGCCAGCAAATGGCTGGCAAAAGAGTGGCGCAAGGTGTGCGGATAGATCGTCTTGGTGATTCCGGCGGCGCGGGCGCATTTTTTTATCATGTCCCAAATCGTTTTGCGCGACATTGGCTGACGACGGCTACTCAGGAAAACGGTCTGCTCCTGCGGGCCGGGCGTAAACTGCGGTCGAACAGACTGAATATATTGCTTCACCCGTTCAATGGCATTTTTCCCAACCGGCACCACGCGCTCTTTGCGTCCTTTGCCGATACAGCGCAGGAAATGTTCGTCAAAATGAAGATCGTGCAACTGTAAACCCGCCAGCTCAGAAACGCGCAAGCCGGAAGCGTAGAAGAGCTCCAGCACGGCACGATTGCGAATACCCAGCGGCGTTGTCAAATCCGGTGCGGCAAACAACCGGTCGATTTCTTTCGGAGTCAGCACACTCGGAAGCATCGTCCAGACCTTAGGCGACTCCATCGTTTCGGCGACGTTGATGCTAAGTAACCCTTCTTGTGCCAGATAGCGGAAAAAAATCTTGAGCGAAACCAGATGGCGAGAAAGCGAGTTAGCCGCCAGTCCGCGCGCCTTTTCCGCCAGCAGATGATCGAGAATCTGTTTGCGCGTCACCTCGTTGATCGAACGAACGCCCTTCTCCGTCAGCCAGTCAAGGAAACGTCGGATATCGTCAGCGTATGCTGCACGCGTGTTCGGGCTGAGCCCCATTTCGAGCGTGATGTAATCGAGAAACTGTTCGAGCAAGGCGCGCATGAGGGGAAAATACGAAATCCAAATCACTAAACACGAAACAAATCCGAAATCTTAAATTTGGGAAATAACAAACAAACACCATCTTTCCAATCCAGTCCAAAATGTACGGATGTGCTCACTGACACCTTTTTCCCCTTTTCCACTCCAAAACTGCTGTAATGATTCGGTCTTTTACGAGAGTCACTACTTTATAAGCTCCAAACTTTCTAGCTGGACAACTAAAGACTGTCGGATGCATCCACAGCGATCTGTAGCTGTAATGAGTCACCATATTTTTTTAGATTTTGAAATCCTTCCAACACCGTTAATCTTATGCTTACATCGTCGCTATATTTTTCTTGGAGAGGCATCCAAAAGCGCAAAATAAATATCTCTTTATAGTATTTCATTTCCTTATCATTATCAGCACCCCAACCTCCTTTAATGGAAGTAACCTCATATTCGGAAATCGTCTTGCCTTGCCAGATGAACTCAACCTTTAGCCTCCCTAAAATTTTTTCCTTTGTAGAAATGTCCTGATTCTTAGCCAAAAGGCTTATCATGTAGAGGTCCATGTACTTCGGTGCCAGCGAATAACTCTTCGAAAATCCGACTTCCCAAAGAGGAATGGCATCAAGCACAATAGGTTTATATAAATCTTCCGGCGGATTAACCATATGAAGAAAATGACGAGCCCCCGATGCAGACGCACTAAAACCAGCATCATCGGCCCTCACATACCCATATAGAATCAAAAGAATACAGATGAATACAGGCAGACTTTGTCGCTTCATATTTAACCACTCCCAGCTCACCTTTTTTGAAGGCGGTTGCATTTCAACGAAAAAGGTGTCAGTGAGCACATCCGCACATTTTCCCAAGCTTTAGTGGTTCGTGTTCTAAAGTGTCTGCCCCGTCAGCCGTTCGTAGGCTTCGAGGTACTTGGCCTGCGTTTTGGTGATGATTTCTTCCGGCAACGCGGGTGCCGGCGGTGTTTTGTCCCAGTCGAGCGTTTCGAGATAGTCGCGGACAAATTGTTTGTCATACGACATTGGCGATGAACCTACTTTATAGGTATCGGCAGGCCAAAAGCGCGAGCTGTCCGGCGTGAGCGCTTCATCGATCAGAATAATCTCACCGTCAAGTTCACCGAATTCAAATTTGGTATCGGCGATGATAATGCCCTTTGTCAGCGCATATTCAGCGGCCCGCTTGTAGAGCGCAATGCTGATCGCTTTCAGTTTTTCAGCTTTAGCCGCGCCGACGATTTCCTTGGCGCGCTCGAATGAAATGTTTTCGTCGTGGAGCCCCTGCTCGGCTTTGGTGGACGGCGTGAAAATCGGTTCATCGAGTTTATCCGCCATCTGGTATCCGGCGCGCAGCGGCATTCCGCCAATGGTTCCGCTCTGTTTGTATTCTTTCCAACCGGAACCGATCAGATAGCCGCGCACAATACACTCGACCGGAAACACCGTGGTTTTCTTAACCAGCATGGATCGGCCCGCGAGCTGATCGGCGTGCTGATTGTACGGCGCCGGAAAGTTGCTGACGTCGGTGGTGATCATGTGGTTTTTTACAATGTCTCCGGTGCGTTCGAACCAGAACTTAGAAATCATGTTGAGCACGCTGCCTTTTTTCGGAATGCCGTTGGGCATCACGCAGTCAAAGGCGGAAATTCGGTCGCTGGCTACAAACAGAAGCTTGTCGCCTGCCTCATAAATTTCGCGCACCTTGCCACTGCGCGGCGCGGGAACTCCGGGAATCCTGATTTTCGTCAATGCCTGATTCATACTCACTCCTCAAAAGGTTAAACAACAAAAGGGGAAAGTTCACGGAGACGTTTTACTACTTTCGGCAGTTCGGTCAATACCGCGTCAACATCCTCATCAGTATTATAGGTGCTCAGACTGAACCGGATGGAGCCGTGAACCGAAACGCCCGCCACATTCATGGCTCGCAGAACATGCGACGGCTCCAGTGAACCGGAGGCACAGGCCGAGCCGGTCGAGGCGCAAATGCCGTGATCATCGAGCATCAGCAGAATCGCTTCGCCTTCAATAAAATCAAAACTGATATTGGTCGTATTCGGCAGGCGGCTCTTCGGATCACCGTTCACGCGCGCTCCGGGACAGGTCGCGAGAACGCCCTGCTCCAGCCGGTCGCGCAACGCTTTAACGCGTGTGTTTTCTTCGCTGAGACGTTTTCCCGCTAGATTACAGGCGACGCCGAGCCCGACGATATACGGCACGTTTTCTGTGCCTGCACGCCGCCCACGCTCCTGGTGTCCGCCGAGGATCAGCGGTTTCACTTTGGTCCCACGCCGGATGTAAATGGCACCGACACCTTTCGGTGCGTGCAACTTGTGACCGGAAAGCGAAAGCATATCGATCGGCAGGTCGCTCACCTTCATCGGAATTTTTCCGACGGTCTGCACGGCATCGGTATGAAAAATTCCGCCCGCCTCATGCACCATTTCGCCGATCAGTCCGACCGGAAAAATCACGCCGGTTTCGTTATTCGCCCACATGATCGAAGTAAGCGTTTTCGAGGTTTTCACTTCACGCCTCAGTGCATCGATATCCAGTCGGCCAAGCTGATCTACATCGATTTTTGTCAGACGGAAACCACGGTCTTCGAGATAGTGACACGGGCCGGAAACTGCGGCGTGCTCGACCTTGGAAGTAATGACGTGCGGCGGCTTATCCATCGCTTCCGCGCCGCCGCGGATGGCGAGGTTGTTGCTTTCCGAACCGCAACTGGTAAAAGTGATTTCCTGCGGATCTTCCGCGCCGATCAGCGCGGCGACCTGCTCACGGGCGGCTTCTATATATTTTTTAACCTGCCCGCCAAAAGTATGCATACTGGACGGATTTCCCCACAAATCCGTCAAAAATGGCATCATGGCATCACGAACTTCGTCCGCGATTTTTGTGGTAGCATTATTATCGAGATAGACCGTGCGCATCACTTGACCTCCTCGACGCGAATGTCGTCGGAAACATTGTCTTTCAGCCGCGCTTCGACCACGTCTTTCAGCGTGATAGCCGAAACCACGCAACCGGAACAGGCCCCGCGGAAGCGGACCTTAACCGTGTTACCATCCACGTCAATCAGCTCCAGGTCGCCGCCGTCCTGGCGAAGTGCCGGGCGAATTTCGCGGTCGATCACATCTTCGATCAGGTGAATCCGTTGTAAGTTCGTCAGTACTTTTTTATCCGGCACGGCGACACCGGCTACAGCCATCTCGCCGTGAACACGGTCGATGATTTTCTGCAAGTCCGGCAGACAGTTGCCGCATCCGCCGCCAGCCTTGCAGGTATTGGTCAGCGCTTCCAAAGTTTGGATATTGTTTTCGCGGGTGACGCGCTCAATTTCTTTATCCGTCACGCCGAAGCAATGGCAGACGACTTCGCCTTCGAGTTCCTTATCCCACTTTTTACCGGTGCGGTAATTATAGATTGCGGCCTCGAGCGCCTCGCGCCCCATCACGGAACAATGCACTTTCTGCTTCGGCAGGCCGCCGAGATATTCCGCGATATCCTTATTGGTGATTTTCTCCACCTCGTCGAGCGTTTTGCCGATGATCATTTCGGTCAGCGCCGAAGAGGATGCAATCGCACTGGCACAGCCGAACGTCTGGAATTTGGCTTCCTTGATACGACCCTGATCGTCCAGCTTGAACATCAGCTTGAGCGCGTCGCCACATGCCAGTGAGCCGACCTCGCCGGTGCCGTCCGGGTTCTCGATTTTCCCGACGTTGCGCGGGTTCTTAAAATGATCATTAACTTTGTCTGTATAGTCCCACATGGCATTTCTCCTGAAAGGTGACCACGATAATCGGGTTTGAAGGATATGGTCAACCGATTTCGAGCATTCGTTCTATCGAACCGACCGCGCGGCGGGCGATTTCTTCCGGCACCGTCACGCGATATTTCATATCCTGAAGCGACCAGAGCACCTTTTCGAGCGTGATCTTCTTCATGTTCGGGCAGACCGCTCTGTCCGGATTGACTGGATAGAATTTTTTGCCCGGATTTTCATTCCGCAGGCGGTAATTAATCCCGAGTTCGGTGGCGATAATGAATTCCTTGTGATCCGAAGCCTGCGCGAAACGGCACATCTGTCCCGTCGACAGCAACTCGTCAGCCAGATCACGCACCGGCTTATTGCACTCCGGATGGGCCAGCACCAGCGCACCGGGATGCTTTTCTTTCAGCTCCAGCACATCGATGTCGCGGATGCGTTCATGCGTCGGACAAAAACCGTTATAGAGAATCATTTCGCGCCCCAGCCGTTCGGCGACAAACGCGCCGAGATTGCGGTCGGGAACAAAAATAATTTCCACATCGCCGAGCGACTGCGCCACCTTCACCGCGTTCGACGACGTACAGCAGATATCACTCTCCGCCTTCACCTCCGCCGAACTGTTCACGTAACAAATCACCTTCGCGCCGGGATGCTCCGTCTTGAGTTTGCGCAGTTTATCCGCCGTCACCATATCGGCCATCGGACAGCCGGCATGCGGATCGGGAATCAGAATTGTTTTTTCCGGCGAAAGAATGGCCGCAGTCTCGGCCATAAAATGGACGCCGCAGAAAACCACCACTTCGTTCGGAAGTGTTGCGGCCTTACGGCTCAGCTCCAGCGAATCGCCGGTAAAATCGGCAATTGCCTGCACTTCATCGACCTGATAATTGTGCGCGATAATCACCGCGCCGCATTGCTTCTTCAGCTCCAGAATCTGCTCTTCAATCGTTTTCATCGCGCGGAATATAACACCGTTTTTCCGAACTTTGGAACCTTTTAACCGCGAATGAACAAGCCTGATAAAATCCGCTTCCACCATGAAACTCCAATGTTTGGAACCGGCGAGTTGTAGGACAGGCTTCTTTGTATTCGAAGAGCCTGTGTCTGCACACGCTCCCGAATACGGGAAGCGCGTCCTACAAGCCGATCGCTCAATCAGCCTCAAAAGTGCTTTTGATTTTTAAAAGAAAGAACCTGACGGGCGCGAGCCGCCTGCTATACTGCCCGTCATTCTGGTGGTCATGATGAAACTCACAAAGAAAAGATTCTTACTCTACGGTTGCCTGACCCCAGTCGTGTTCATTGCCATCCTGATCGTGGGAGCGATCATTGCGGACAAAGTTGTGCCGTCCAAGGCACGTCGTGCTCTGCCATATTCCGCCACCGAAGTGCAGGAGTACTACTTGGACGCTGGGTTCACAGGCGATTTTACTCGAGTTCTCAAAGCTCGATTACCGGAGAGGGATTTTTCACAGTACGCCAAGAACCTGGGACTGACAGAGAAATATGATCCAAGCAAATATGGCTTCGCGTACGATCACCTCAAGACAAGCGTGGGTGGCATGCCAGATTGGTGGAACGAACCGATGGAACTGGACAACTGCTACTTTCAGCTCTTACACGGTAAAGAGTTCGTCGAAAGGATCAAATGGAAGGATGGATGGGTCTATTTCCTTGCGGTAGCATGGTGAAGGAAGATCAGAACAACACGTGATTCAAAACTGTTCGTCGTCGCGAAGGTAGCGCCACTGGCTGGGCGGAAGGTTGCCGAGCATTACCTTGCCGATCCGGACGCGTTTCAGACCGACGACTTTGAGTCCGACGAGTTCACACATGCGGCGGATCTGCCGCTTTTTTCCTTCATGCAGTACGAAGCATAGCTGGTCGTCGTTCTGCCAGCTTACCTGCGCGGGCTTTAGTTTTTTGCTGTCAAGACTGAGTCCGTGATTGAGCAGCTTAAGTCCGTCGGCAGAAATTTTTCCGGTGACACGAACGAGGTATTCTTTGTCGACGTGCGAATCTTCGCCGATGATTTTCCGGGCGATGCGTCCGTCCTGCGTCAGAACCAATAATCCGTTGGAATCGATGTCGAGCCGGCCGGCCGGTTCGAGTCCTTTGAGCTGAGTGGGGTTAAAACAACGGGTCGATTTATCGCTTTTCCAGCGACTGGAGGCGCTGATCAAATCAACGGCGGGCTTGTAGCCGTCTTCCGGCTGGCCGGAAACGTAGCCGACGGGCTTGTTTAGAAGGATTGTGACCTGGGTGGACTGGCGCGCGAGCCCTTCTTTCGAGAGTTCGATCTTCTGATCTGGGTAAATTTTGGTGCCGAGTTCGGTGATGCGCACGCCGTCGACGAAGACGAGACCGCGTTCGATGTAGCGGTCGGCTTCGCGGCGGGAACAAAGTCCGCGCTGCGCCATGATTTTTGAAAGTCGTTCTTGCATGGGAAGATATTTACCACAGAGGACACGGAGGTACGGAGAAGAAAGCGATGGTTGCCACGAAAAACACGAAGAGGCACAAAACAAAAAGCCTGCCCCGAAATTTCGGGGCAGGCTGAAAAAGGTGAAGGCCGTTCTGATTACTCAGAACGGCCTTCATAGATCCGGCAACGTGCTACTCTCCCACAGTCTTATCTGCAGTACCATCGCCGCTGAGAGGCTTAACTTCCGTGTTCGGAATGGGAACGGGTGGATCCCTCTCGCTATAGTCACCGAAAAAAACGATTGGTCATCGGTTATTTGCGCGGTTATCGATTCAAGACACAATGGTCTTATCCTCGCTTAACTGCTAACAGATAACTGTTAACCTAAAAATTAATTGCATAGATTAGGGGACTGCGAACATGCGTGCCGTTATAAAAGTAAGATTAAGCCGCACGGCTAATTAGTACTGGTAAGCTTCATGCGTTGCCGCACTTCCACACCCAGCCTATCAACGTCCTAGTCTAGAACGAGCCTTTAGATTCTTTCGAATAGGGAAGTCTTATCTCAGAGGGGGCTTGGCGCTTAGATGCTTTCAGCGCTTATCCTTTCCATACATAGCTACCCAGCGATGCTCCTGGCGGAACAACTGGAACACCAGAGGTATGTTAATCCTGGTCCTCTCGTACTAAGGATTAATCTCTTCAAACTTCCTGCGCCCACGGCGGATAAGGACCAAACTGTCTCACGACGTTCTGAACCCAGCTCGCGTAACGCTTTAATTGGCGAACAGCCAAACCCTTGGGACCTTCTCCAGCCCCAGGATGCGTTGAGCCGACATCGAGGTGCCAAACGACTGCGTCGATATGGACTCTTGGCAGTCATCAGCCTGTTATCCCCGGAGTACCTTTTATCCGTTGAGCGACGGCGCTACCACTAGCAACCGCCGGATCACTTAGACCTGCTTTCGCACCTGCTCGACTTGTGGGTCTTGCAGTCAAGCTCCCTTATACCTATACGCTCTACGCATGATTGCTGACCATGCTGAGGGAACCTTTGCGCTCCTCCGTTACTTTTTGGGAGGAAACCGCCCCAGTCAAACTGACCCTCTGACACTGTTCCGCGCCCGGTTTCACGGGACGCAGTTAGAATTCCGCTTAATCAAGACTGGTATTTCACCAATGGCTCCACTGTACCTGACGACACAGCTTCAAAGCCTCCCAGCTATCCTACACGTGATGAATCAAAACCCAATATCAGATTACAGTAAAGGTTCACGGGGTCTTTCCGTCCTACCGCGGGTATCCGGCATTTTCACCGGAACTACAACTTCACCGAGATTATCGTCGAGACAGCGCCCAGATCGTTACACGATTCGTGCAGGTCGGAACTTACCCGACAAGGAATTTCGCTACCTTAGGACCGTTATAGTTACGGCCGACATTCACCGGGGCTTCGGGTCGGAGCTTGCACCCCTTGCCTTAACCTTTCGGCATTGGTCACGTGTCACACCATATACATCCGCTTGCGCGTTAGCATAGTGCTGTGTTTTTGATAAACAGTCGCCTGGGCCCTTTCATTGCACCTCCTTGGAGCTTACGGAGTAAATCCTTCACTCTAAAGAGGGCCCCTTCTTCCGAAGATACGGGGCTAGTTTGCCGAGTTCCTTAACGATATTTCTCTCGCGCGCCTTGGAATATTCTTCCCTCCCACCTGTGTCGGTTTTGGTACGGTTACCTGTTTGACTCGCTAGAAGCTTTTCTTGGCAGCAGAGCATCGGTTGATCCGCTTTGGCCGTAGCCGCAGCGTCCATTCGCTTCTCGGAATTGTTCCAACGGATTTACCTGTCAGAACTCCCTACGAGCTTAGACTGTCACATCCAATCGACAGCCAACCTAGCTTCCTGCGTTCCTCCTTTGCTCAAATGTCAAACCGGCAGTACGGGAATATTAAACCCGTTACCCATCGCCTACGCTTTTCAGCCTGGACTTAGGGGCCGACTAACCCTGGGCGGACGAACCTTCCCCAGGAAACCTTAGGATTTCGGCGGAGTGGACTCTCACCACTCTTGTCGTTACTCATGTCCGCATAATCACTTGTATGCGCTCCACGCTGGGTTACCCCCACGCTTCAATGCACATACAACGCTCCTCTACCACGTGCTAAAAGCACATCCGCAGCTTCGGCAGATAATTTTAGTCCCGATCATTTTCGGCGCAAGATCACTCGACTAGTCAGCTATTACGCTTTGTTTAAATGGTGGCTGCTTCTAAGCCAACATCCTAGCTGTCTGTGCAATCTGACATCCTTCATCACTTAATTATCTTTAGGGGCCTTAACTGGCGGTCTGGGCTGTTTCCCTTTCGACTATGAAGCTTATCCCCCACAGTCTGACTCCCGACGTGACTGAAACGGCATTCGGAGTTTGATAGGCGTTGGTATCCCGGTAAGGACCCTATTCCAATCAGTGCTCTACCTCCGTTTCGAGCATTCGTCGAGGCTATCCCTCAAGGTATTTCGAGGAGAACCAGCTATCACCGAGTTTGGTAAGTCTTTCGCTCCCACCCACAGCTCATCCAAGTATTTTTCAACATACACTGGTTGGGGCCTCCCCCTGATTTTACTCAGGATTCACCCGGGCCATGGGTAGCTCACTCGGCTTCGGGTCTACCACATGCGACTTGACGCGCTATTCACACTCGCTTTCGCTTCGGCTCCGCATCGTAGATGCTTAACCTTGCCACATATGGTAACTCGCGGACTCATTATGCAAAAGGCATGCAGCCACCCCCTAAGGGGCTACTACAGTTTGTAAGCGCACGGTTTCAGGTTCTATTTCACTCCGCTAACAGCGGTTCTTTTCACCTTTCCCTCACGGTACTGGTACACTATCGGTCATTGATTAGTATTTAGTCTTGGAGGGTGGGCCCTCCGGATTCAGTCAGGGTTTCACGTGTCCCGACCTACTTGGGATCCTACTAGAGTTTGTTTCGATTTCGCATACAGGCCTATCACCTTGTATCGGAGAACTTTCCAGAACTTTCCGCTATCGTCTCAAATCTCATGTTGTAGTCCCGCAACCCCAGTCGGCAAGCCGACTGGTTTAGACTGTTCCGCGTTCGCTCGCCACTACTTGCGGAATCACTGTTGTTTTATTTTCCTCCGGTTACTGAGATGTTTCACTTCACCGGGTTTCGCTCTGAAGCCCTATTTTATTCAGACTCCAGTGACGGGACATTACTCCCGCCGGGTTTTCCCATTCGGACATCTCCGGATCAAAGCTTGTTTGCAGCTCCCCGAAGCTTATCGCAGCTTACCACGTCCTTCATCGCCTATCAATGCCAAGGCATCCACCGTGCGCCCTTAGTAGCTTAATCAAAAGGCTACTATTGTAACGACACGCATGCTTATTATAATCTCAATTATAAGTTGCAGTTACCCTAATCTATGCAATTGTCAAAGAACACTTCCCCGAAGGGAAAAAATGTTTCTAGCTGTTTTTTACTCCTGAGCCATCGGCTCGCCTCCGCCCAAACTTTGGCGCGGCCGGATTTCCGTTTTGCGAAATCTGGTGGGCGTGCCTGGAGTCGAACCAGGGACCTCGTCCTTATCAGGGACGCGCTCTAACCAACTGAGCTACACGCCCTGAAAGTTGGTGGAGGTAGACGGGTTCGAACCGACGACATCCAGCTTGCAAAGCTGGCGCTCTACCAACTGAGCTATACCCCCAGTGCGGTCCGACCGGCTCCAAAAACAGCCAGTTGAATGATCTCACGATTATAATTTCGATCTAGAAATGGTACGACTTGCTCTAAGTTTTCGTGGTGCTCCGGGTCGCGCCGGAGCGATACTTCATTACTGAAGCATTTACCCTATCCACCTGTCGGCCAATGAATTGGTCGATCAGGGGATTCTCCTTAGAAAGGAGGTGATCCAGCCGCTGGTTCCCCAACGGCTACCTTGTTACGACTTCATCCCAGTCATCAGTCACACCTTCGGCGCCTTCCCCCCTTGACGGGTTGGATCAGCGACTTCGGGTGCAACTAACTTCCATGATGTGACGGGCGGTGTGTACAAGGCCCGGGAACGTATTCACGGCGCCGTAGCTGATGCGCCATTACTAGCGATTCCAACTTCATGGAGTCGAATTTCAGACTCCAATCTGAACTGGGGATGGTTTTTGGGATTTGCTCCACCTCGCGGTATTGCTTCCTTCTGTACCACCCATTGTAGCACGTGTGCAGCCCTGGACATAAGGACCATGCTGACTTGACGTCATCCCCACCTTCCTCCGGCTTTCACCGGCAGTCTGTTTAGAGTGCCCAGCATTACCTGATGGCAACTAAACATAGGGGTTGCGCTCGTTGCGGGACTTAACCCAACACCTCACGGCACGAGCTGACGACAGCCATGCAGCACCTGTGTAACACCCTCGAAGGCTACGTCCCTTTCAGGTCGTATGCAGTTACATGTCAAGCCCAGGTAAGGTTCTTCGCGTTGCATCGAATTAAGCCACATGCTCCACCGCTTGTGCGGGCCCCCGTCAATTCCTTTGAGTTTTAACCTTGCGGCCGTACTTCCCAGGCGGCGCACTTATCGCGTTAGCTTCGACACGGAAGGGGGTAAACCTCCCACATCAAGTGCGCACCGTTTATGGCCAGGACTACGAGGGTATCTAATCCTCTTTGCTCCCCTGGCTTTCGTCCCTGAGCGTCAGTATCAGTCCAGATAGGCGCTTTCGCCACCGGTGTTCTTCATGATATCTACGCATTTCACCGCTACACCATGAATTCCCCTATCCTCTCCTGTACTCTAGCTCTGTAGTTTCAAATGCCATTCCACGGTTAAGCCGTGGGCTTTCACATCTGACACACAAAGCCGCCTGCGGACCCTTTACGCCCAGTAAATCCGAACAACACTCGCCACCTCTGTATTACCGCGGCTGCTGGCACAGAGTTAGCCGTGACTTCCTCTTGAGGTACTGTCAAGTATGCAAGGTATTAGCTTGCATACACTTACTCCCTCATGACAGGAGTTTACAACCCGAAGGCCTTCTTCCTCCACGCGGCGTCGCATGTTCATACTTTCGTACATTGACAAATATTCTCGACTGCAGCCTCCCGTAGGAGTCTGGGCAGTGTCTCAGTCCCAGTGTGGCTGGTCGTCCTCTCAGACCAGCTACCCGTAAGCCTTGGTAAGCCATTACCTTACCAACTAGCTGATAGGATATGGGCTCATCTTAAAGTGGCAGGTCCGAAGATCCCCGCCTTCACATAAGGTGCCATGCGGCACCCGAGCACATCCGGTATTACCTACCCTTTCGAGTAGCTATCCCGGGCTTTAAGGCAAATTACCCATACATTACTCACCCGTTCGCCGCTCTCACCCAATACTTCTTTTCCGAAGAATTGAAGTATCGAGATCCCGCTCGACTTGCATGCCTAATCCACGCCGCCAGTGTTCGTTCTGAGCCAGGATCAAACTCTCCGATAATTATACGGAAACATTTTGAAACGTTTGCTTAAAACAAGTCATACCATTTCTAAATCGAAATGATGATCGTGAGTCATTCAGTTTTCAAAGATCAAAAAAAACACCAACGCTTTTTAAGCCCGCCTTAGCAGGCTTTTTTCGTTGGAGCGGCGAGTAACTTACGCAAACTGCTTCAGTCGGTCAACCGCTTTTTAAAATTATTTTTTAGAACAATTTTTTTGTTCGATTCTCACTCGCTTTGCGGCTCGTTTTGTTTCGAACAAGCGGGTGATAGTACGCGTTATAAAAAACCACGCAACTTTTTTTCTAATAAACTTTTAATTCGATGAAAATATATCGGTCAAAAATTTAAAAAAGCCAATTAAAACAGCATTAATACCGCATTCGGCAACGCTAAAATTATCGATTTTTAGACTCTAATCGGAGATATTTTAGATATATTTGATATAAGAGCTTAATAATAAATGTCTTTCGCAAATATATTCAATTATATGCGTTTCGTAAAATTATAGAGTCGTTTCTGGAGTTATCTTTTATAACTACTTCTACACCAAGTTTTTTCAATTATAATAAAATGTAAACGGCATTTTCCAGATATTGGATAAAACGCCGCCGTTTATAAGATACGAGAATCTACAGCTTTTATTATTTGCGACTTTGCAGCTTTGAAAGCAGCCGTAGAATCTCCATATAAAGCCATACCAGCGTAACAATCAGACCGAACGCCGCATACCATTCCATGTATTTCGGCGCGCCTTGCTCTGCACCCTGTTCAACAAAATCGAAGTCCAGCACAAGATTCAGCGCGGCGACCACAACAATCACTACACTGAAAATAATACCCGCCAAACCGTTCCCGGCGATCATCGAAATCTGCACACCGAAAAAGCCAAGAATCCACGACACCAGATAAAACAGCGCAATGCCACCCGTGGCTGCAACAATTCCCATTTTAAGATTTTCTGTCACGCGGATCAGCCGCGAGGTATAGGCCAGCAGTAGCGCGCCCAGCGTACCGAATGTCAGCAGGACTGCCTGCATCACAATGCCCGGGAACTGCTTTTCAAACAGACTGGAAATACCACCGAGCATCACGCCTTGACACGCCGCATAAATCGGCGCGGTAACTGGCGCAGCTTTCTTATTGAAAATCGTAATCAGCGCCACGATGAACCCGGCAATCCCGCCGATCATAATCCAGCCGGTACCGTCCTGAGGTGCCGTTGGCTTCCATGTCAGTAACGTCGCAGCAAACAGCAATGCCAGCAACATTGCCGTGCGGCTCACCGTTCCCTGAATTGTCATCACCCCGGCGCCTTCATTGGCCACATCAAATGTTTTGGCATTCAAAGCCGGATTCGCTGTACGCATCATGATTAAGTCCTCCAAAAGTTGTTTTCTGAAATGAATCATATTGACCGAAAAAATGCAAAACCGTTCACCACATCGCACATCGCATGATAAATTGCACCCGATGAATTTCAACGTGACCAAACTGCGCGCGGCGCTCGCCAACGGACTCTGCCGCCTACCAGCCTTGCCTTCGTCGGCGCAGGCATTTCTCGGCTGCGCGATGCTTCACGAAGAATCGCGCCCACAGTTGTGGGTTGTCGATCATCTTGCAACATTGGAGTCGCTGACCGACAGCTTCCAGACGCTCTGCTCGCAAGCCATACTACTGACGCTCCCTCCGTTCGACGAAAAAGACATGGAGACGCAAAGCGCTCGGCTGAAAACATTGGCGTTCCTGCGATGCGAAGCGAGGGATGCAAAAAATTTCTGCCTGATCACAACATTCCAATCACTGGATGAAAAACTTCCAAGCATTGGAAATGTGCTGGTTTTGAAATGCGGCTCCGCCGTCAATCCTGATATTTTTTTTCAGGCTCTGGAGAAACAAGGATACACTCTCGACGTCGAAATCTATGAAAAAGGGTGTGCCGCGCGACGTGGCGGCATTATTGACATCTGGCCGCCGACCGCGCCCCTGCCCGTTCGTATCGAATTTTTCGGTGATGCAATCGAAAGCCTGCGCACCTTCGAGCCCGACACCCAGCGCTCAATCGAAAAAATTGAATCCATTGAAATTGTTCCGCTCAATGCCAAAGGCGATACCGCACTTACCGAATTGCTTCCGGAAAATATACTCCGAATTTATAGCGGTTGTGAGGCACCCGACGAAACTGGTGTGATTAAAATCGGAGAAATCACTACCGACACCGTCGATATTGATCTCGGATTTTATGAAACCAACTTGAAGCCGGTCGGAGGACTGCACCGTCCGGAAGCCGCCGAACTGCAACGTAAATTATTTTTCAAAACTTTGGAAAAAATGGTTTCCGACAGTTGGAAAATCGATATTTACATGGAAACACCCGGCGCTGCAGAACGCCTTAGGGAGGCTTATCTGCCAGGAGTCAGAGATCAGGAGTCAGGGATCAGAATTCTTGTTGGACTTCTGCATGGGAGTTTCATCTCGAAACAGCACAGGCACATCGTCATTACCGAAGCAGATATCTATGGCTATCAACCAAAAACTGCACACGTCCGGCGCGGCGGGAAAGCGGTCAAGGCCGCTGGCACACGCGTCGCGGAATGGACCGATATTCAGCCCGGCGAACTGGTCGTCCACGTCGATCATGGTATCGGAAAATACATGGGCCTTGTCGAAATGGAGATGGCGGGCCGTTGTCAGGAAATGCTTCTGATCGAGTACGCCGAAAACGCGCGGATTTATCTGCCGACCGGTCAGGCACACCTACTGACACGTTACGTTGGCATGGGAAACTCTTCGCCAGCGCTTCATCATTTGAAAGGCCAGCGCTGGCAAAACGAACGCGCGTCGGCGCAATCAGCGATCGAAGATCTCGCCGCCAAACTGCTCGAAACACAGGCGGCCCGGACACTGAAAAAGGGGCGCGCCTGCAGACCGGATACGCATTGGCAGAATGAATTCGAAAATTCATTTCCGTACATAGAAACCCCCGATCAGCTCACGGCGATCAACGCCGTCAAAGCCGACCTCGAATCTCCACAACCGATGGATCGTCTGATTTGCGGTGACGCCGGTTACGGAAAAACCGAAGTCGCGATGCGTGCGGCATTCAAGATGGTGATGGAAGGTCGGCAGGTCGCCGTACTCGTTCCAACAACGATTCTGGCACAACAGTATTTTGATACATTCACTGAACGCATGGCTGCATTTCCGGTGGCCATCGAAATGCTCAGCCGGTTCTGCACGCGCCATGAGCAAAACGAAACGATCCGGCGGCTGAGTGAAGGCAGAGCGCATATCGTCATCGGCACACACCGGCTGGTTTCCGGTGACGTGCAGTTTAAAGATCTCGGTCTTGTCATTATTGATGAAGAACAACGTTTCGGTGTACGTGCCAAAGAGCACCTGAAACAACTCCGCCAGCAGGTGGACGTACTGACGCTGAGCGCGACGCCGATTCCTCGCACACTCTATATGAGTCTAACCGGCTCGCGTGACATGAGCACGATTCAGACGCCGCCGCAAGAGCGCCAGCCGGTCGAAACCGTTGTACTAGAATATCACGATGACATCGTGCGCGAAGCCATTCTCCACGAACTGGCACGCGACGGTCAGGTTTTTTATCTGCACAACCGCGTACAGACCATCGGTAAAATCGCCGCCAAAGTAAAAAAGCTGGTGCCGGAAGCGCGCGTTGAATTTGCACACGGCCAAATGAATGAACAGGAACTTTCGGAGGTCATGCATAGCTTCGTGCACGGCGAATTTGATGTATTGATCTGCACAACGATCGTCGAAAGCGGCGTCGATATTCCGCGCGTTAATACCATTATAATCGACCATGCCGACCGGTTTGGACTGGCCGACCTATATCAGTTGCGAGGACGAGTTGGCCGCGCCCGGCACAAAGCCTACGCCTTTCTGCTGCTGCCGCCCGGAGGCTCGCTATCCGACGATTCGCGCCGCCGGATCGAAGCGCTGAAACGCTACACCGGCCACGGCACCGGCTTCCGCATCGCCATGCGTGATTTGGAAATTCGCGGCGCCGGCAACCTGCTCGGCGCACAGCAGAGCGGTCATATCGCCGCCATCGGATTTGATCTCTACTGCCAACTGCTCAAACGTAGCGTCGCCAAACTACAAGGGAAGAAAGTTCCGCCGATTATTGATGCGTCCGTCGATCTCGACTTTCTCGACCGATCGCCGTCGCACGGCGCGGAGGGCAATGCCGCGTTTATTCCATATAACTATGTGGATGAAGAAAATATGCGCGTGAAACTTTACGGGCGGATGGCTTCTCTGGCGACGGAAAGCGAAGTTCGCGAACTGACAAAAGAATTCGCCGACCGCTTTGGAACCCTGCCCGCCGCGGTCAAAAACCTGTTTGAAATCGCCCGTGTCCGTATCGCGGCGGCGCAGACAGGCGTGCAGTCTGTCCGAGTAAGCGAGAACAGGATTATTCTGATGCGTAACGGTGGAGCCGTAATGCCTGACGGCCGCTACCCGCGACTGAAGGCACGTACCGCCGCCACTCGGCTGAAAGAAATACTGACACTGATCAAAGGAATGAAATTATGAAAACAAAACTTAAACATCTGATCGAAGAATATGCGGAGCTGGAACGCGAGGTGCAGGTGCTGGTCAGCGCACAATGCCACACCGGCTGCGAACTCTGCACCGCCTGCTGTTGCCGGGCTGATTTGTGCGAAGAAGCTCTTGAGAGTCCGTTTTTGTGTGCCGTGCACGGCAGAAGCGAACTGGACAGTGACCGGTACGGATTTCTGACAGAAAGGGGCTGTGCACTTGAGATCGGCCGTCCGCCGGTCTGCTACGAGTTTTTTTGCGATGAGCTGATGGCCGCCCAACCGGACGACCTGCATCGCGATGTGCTGCGCATTCTCGGACGTCTGCCAGCCTACGCCGGGAAAAATGCGCACGGCGACGCACATCTGGTTGAAGTCATGCAAAAAGAAGAGTTGGAACACATGGCTTTCCAGCGTTTAGAAAAACAAATGCAGAATGCCCGCGAAGCGCTCGCCCGCATTCAAACCTTCTACAACGAAGGAGCCCTGCCGGAATATTCCCGCAGGGCTCTCAGCCGGATTACCGTTGAGACTGAAGATTAAAACTTCAGATCGGCCTTCTTGAGGCGGGTGGCAAGCTCATTTAATACGCGTTCGTCGTCGGCATCACCGGTAGACTCAAAGACAGCGCCGAAACGGATGAACGGACCGGTGTTATCCCACGGCACAGTGGAGATGCCAAAATTTTCGATCAGATAAAGCGAAAACTCTTCAGCGTTTTTAAATTGCACATTCCCCGCCGCTTTCGGCGCCTTGACGTACAGGTAGAACGTTCCGCCGGGCATTCTGGCGTTGAAACCAACTCCTTTGAGCACCTCAACCATGCGGCGCAGGCGTTGCTCGTAGTGTTTGCAGATGCCTTCAGCCAAATGCTGATCAGCAATACCGGCGCAGGCGGCGTGCTGAATAGCTTTAAACTGTCCACTGTCGCAGTTGTCTTTAATCATCGCCAGCGCATCTACAGCCCAAGGAGCGCCGCAGAAGAAGGCGAGGCGCCAGCCGGTCATGTTGTAGGCTTTGCTCATCGAATGCAGCTCAATGGCACAGTCCTTGGCTCCAGGGCGCTGAAGAATCGATTTGCGTGGGCCATCGTAAACCAGCGTAGCGTACGGCGCGTCCTGCACAATCAGGATATTGTGTTTCTTTGCGAAGGCGATTAATTCGTCATAGAACCCATCGGTGGCAACGGCCCCAGTCGGGTTATTGGGATAGTTGATGTAAAATAGCTTACAACGATCGGCCAACGCTGGATCGATTTTTTTGAGATCCGGGAGGAATCCGTTTTCTTCAAGCAGCGGAATATTAACCACTTCGCCGCCAAGGTACTTGGTGTGCGTGGCCATTACTGGATAACCGGGAACCGTCTGAAAAATCACATCGCCCGGGTTTACGAATGCCAGCGGCAGCATAGCCAGCGCGGGCTTAGTGCCGATGCTATGATTGATCTCGGTGGACGGATCGAGCGTTACTCCAAAAAACTTTTTCATGTATTCGGCGGCGGCCTGCTTGAACTCCGGAATACCGTTATCGGAATAACCGCGATTAGACGGTTTATCCACTTCCACCTTCAGCGCCGCGCGGATGGGTGCCGGGGCTATGCCGTCGGGCTCGCCGACGCCGAAGTCAAGAATTTCAAGGTTGGGGTGCTGTTTGCGCGCATTGGCTTTAGCCCGTTTAATTTTTTCAAATTTATAGATTTCGGTCGATTTCCCGTACTGTTCACCGCCAATGCGTTCAGCAAAAAGTTTCTGTGCGTCCATCATTTATGGGGTTCCTTCATTTTGTAGTCAAAACGGCTCGCCACCATCCGTTTTCCGGCGGAGCGGGTTGCTTTTTGGAATCAGCTTGTCCAACCGCTTTTCAAATTCCTCAAACGTAAATTTTGACAACGGGATACCTACATCTGAACTCTCCAGTATCCCGTTTTCAATCGACACATTCTCGCGAAAAAATCCGATCACCAACTTCTCGCTAACCACGTCCACTCCAAGAAAGATAATATCCACGACTTTTTCGCGGGATCCTTTGAACTCTTTGGAGAACGCGTACTGGATATTCCGGGCATGGTCACCGTGCCGAGTAAACTCATCATCACTTTTGCAATGATGGTAGCCGCGTGCGGCGAGAATCTTCTTCATACTCGGCTGAAACATCATAATCGCTCCTTCAAGGCCCTCTCGAGGCGCAAAACGGTATAAAATCCCCAGTGGTTTTGTAAAGCGATGATACAGAATTTAAAGCAGATTGGCGGCCTTCTCAGCGATCTCTGACCGAACACCTTCCGTCAGTAGCATGTGAGCCGCCAAGGGTTCGTCACGGAATTTATCCACCACCGCGCTCAGGCCGTTCGACAAGCTGTCCACATAGGGATTATCGATCTGATAAAGATCCCCGGTCAGCACAATCTTAGTGTCTTGCCCCACGCGGGTAATGACTGTTTTCACCTCAAGCGGTGTCAGATTTTGAGATTCGTCCACAATCATAAACTGATTCGGAATGCTCCGTCCGCGAATATAGGTCAGCGGCTCTACATCAATCAGCGGATTGGAGGCCAGCAGGTCGCCACCCCTCTTGTTTGGCGACGCACCGGAACGACTGTGAACAATTAATTCCAGCGCGTCATGAATCGGCTGCATCCAAGGATCGAGCTTTTCTTCGATCGTACCGGGTAAATACCCCAAATCGCGACCCATCGGGAAAATAGGCCGCGAAACCAGCAGACGTTTGTAATATTTAGTGTCCATTACCTGATGGTACCCGGCGGCAATCGCCAGCAGTGTTTTGCCTGTACCCGCCTTGCCGGATAATGTCACCAGCTTAATTTTGTCGTTCAGCAGCGCATCCATCGCAAACCGCTGCTCGCGGTTACGCGGTACAATCGGCGCCCCATCACCCATCGTCAACAGCTTTACCAGCCGTCGTGTTTCGGCATCATAGCGCGCCAACATTGTGTGCTTCGGCTCATGAGGATTACGTAGCATCACGTACTGATTCGCAAATAACTCCTCGATACCGGGAATAACTACATATCCTTCGTGTGCAAAAAAACTGATCGAATCTGAATCGGCATCCAGCACTGTCTGGCCTGTATATATCTCGTCGGCCTCCCGATTTTTACCGTTCTCGTAGTCCTCAGCTTCCAGACCCAACGCGTCGGCCTTCAGGCGCAGATTGATGTCCTTACTCACCACTGTACAGCGCTCATTCGGCTGAGCCTTCTGCACATCCATCGCCATCTTTAAAATTAGATCATCCGCCGACAGCCCGACGGAAAAAGGATTTTCATTGTCGGCAAACGTAACCTTGATCGTGCCGCCGTGCTCCAGCGTTATTCCGTCTGACAGCCGACCCTGTTTGCGCAGTTCATCCAGCGCCCGCGAAACCGTACGGGCATTGCGCCCGCGTTCGCTCAACTCGCGTTTAAATTGATCGATCTCTTCCAGAACCTTTAGCGGAATAATTACATTGCACGCTTTAAAGTGACGAATGGCGGTTGGATCATGGAGAAGGACGTTGGTATCCAGAATAAAATTTTGCATGCCGGATGGTACGATACTTTACCCTGTAGGAAAAAGTTAGTTTTTCAAAACATTGGTGAAAAAACGTCTAGCCAGCCGGAAATGGCATAATCAGATGGTGCCGGAGAAGGGACTCGAACCCTTACGATATTACTCGGCAGATTTTGAGTCTGCTGCGTCTACCAATTTCGCCACTCCGGCTTCGTGAGAAGTTGGGAAGATAGAAAAAGCCCCTGCCTTTGGCAAGCAGGGGCTTTCGTTCCCAACCGGTTTTCTTACTGACCGGTCATTTCATCATAGAATTTGATGAAGTCATTTTTCTTATCGCTCTCCCGCAGCGCCATAGCGGAGCGCGGATGCTGATTCATCTGGCCGGCGATCATGTACGGAATGCTGTAGCCCCAGTCGATCGTCTCGCGAAGCGGCAACGTCCACTTCTCAACTGCTTCGATAATCGGCCGCTGCTTAAACTTCGGGTTACGGAGGAACCCCAGCAACAGCTCGGTCGGGCAGTTCCCGGCGCCGCGGCCAAGACCGTCGATAGTCGAATCCAGCATGGTCGCTCCGTGAATGGCTGCAAAAATGGTATTTACATACGCCATTTGCTGGTTGTTGTGCGCATGAATTCCAACCTGTTTATTCTTACCCATTGCAGCGATGTAACGGCGGAGCAGATCATCTATCTGCTCAAAGTAGAGCGAGCCGAAACTATCCACGAGGTACACCATATCGGTTTCGCTCTTGCCGATCAGTTCAAGACCTCTGTTCAACTCAAACTCAGGCACAGTGGAAATCGCCATCAGGTTAACGGAGGTTTCATAGCCCTTATCCTTGGCGTCCTTGACCATATCGAGCGCCGCCGGAATCTGGTGGATGTAACAGGCCACCCGGATCAGATCGATCAGACTTTTTTCACGAGGAACAATATCGCTCTCGTTCGTGCGTCCCACATCAGCCATCACACTGATCTTAATTCCTTTTTCAACACCTTCGAAAAAGCGGTTCAGATCGTCTTCATCACACGATTTCCACAACCCATACTCTTCGGGACTGAAAAGTTTTTTGTCAGCTTTGTAGCCAAGCTCCATGTAATCCACTCCGGCCGCAATCAGCGCTTTATGCACGCCGAGCACAAATTCATCGCTGAATCTGTGATCGTTCATCAGTCCGCCGTCGCGAATAGTGCAGTCGAGAACCTTCAACTGCGGCCAGTAATCAACCCACCCTGTACTTGTATCCTGCTGTTTAGTCATTTTTTTCTCCTGTAAAACTTCGCCGCTTTTCACAGCCTTAACTCTTTCCGCCATCCGGTGAAGTGCCTCGCTCCGGTCTCCGGTCTGCAATGACTCAGAAAACTGAACCCCATCAATCTTTTGCCGCCAGTAGTAAATTCCTCCGCGCGACTTCAGATTTTTTATACCTGTACCTTCAAAAGTTACCATTACGCATCACCTTTTATGAACAACTTTTATTTATATGATGCGTTCATGATGCATTATGAAACCAAAACGGTCAACCTTTATTTCAAATGATTTGAATCGAATCCTCCATTGTTCCATCATCCGCCATCTTAATTTACGATGGAGACCCAAATGGCACACATCACCGTCCCAGAGGCTGAAAAATTGCTCGATCAGGAAATCAAGGTTCTCGATAAAGGATTTGTCCGCTTGGTGGACTATATGGGCGGCGACGCCCGTATCGTTCAAACGGCCCGAGTCTCTTACGGCGAAGGCACCAAGACCATCCGGCAAGACGCTGGGCTGATTGACTACCTCCTGCGCCATGAGCACACATCTCCTTTCGAACACGTCATTTTCGAACTCCACTGCAAAATGCCTATTTTCGTTGCCCGCCAGTGGATTCGCCACCGCACAGCGCGCCTAAATGAAATCTCCGGCCGCTATAGCGTCATGAAAGATGAATTCTACCTTCCGCCCCGCGACCAGATCAGTATGCAAAGTACCGACAACAAACAGGGGCGGGAAAAAGAAACTGTGCCGGTTGAACTTCAGGATAAGGTCCTCAATTTGCTCAAACAGGATCAGTCAGCCAGCTACACCAACTACACGGAAATCCTGGACGATGGAATCGCCAGGGAACTGGCGCGCATCAATCTGCCGCTCTCTATGTACACCGAGTGGTACTGGCAGATGGATTTAAAAAATATGCTACACTTTCTGAAGCTACGGATGGACTCACACGCCCAGTGGGAAATTCAGGAATACGCCCGCGCCATAGCCAAAATCGTTAAAGCCGTCTGTCCGCTGGCCTACGAATCATTTGAGCGCCACATTCTGCGCGGTGCAAAGTTTTCCAGCGATGAAATCGCCGCTATCAATGCCCTGCTTGCCGGGAAACCGAACCCACTCCAGGAGCGCCGCCTCGTTGAATTCGAAGACAAACTCCGCGGCAACCTTTCCCTCTTTGAAAAACCAGCTGAATAATTCTGCCGCAAAAGATCAGGCAGTAAAATTCATGTGCGCCCGATAGTAGGCAAGCTCAGCGGCGGAGGCCACGATATCGAAACTGGCATCGTGCTGGCGTAATCGACGCAGATCGGCTTCCGGGAAATATTTTTTAACGATCTTTGGATCGTCTTTCTTGAATTCTTCACCATCCGTCAAATCCAGCCACTGGATTTTGAGCGCGGAAACGTCCAGCAGGCGGTAATGGAGCCTCGAGGTAAAGATCGGGAAAAATTTGCGCGCCAGTATCCAGTCGGTATGAACGCTGTTGCCAGCCATTAGAGGCCGTTTCTGGATGGTTTTTGTTGGAGTACCGCACCAGCGGTCGACGAAAGCCGCTAGCTTTGCATCGACCTCATCAACCGGCACCGCCGCGTGTGATCGGCATTTCTTAATCAACTCAGGCAGGTTTTTCTCAACCCACTGACTGATCTGCGCGTTTTCGGGCAGACGAATATAAAAATTCAAATCCTCTTCCGGCGGCGCGATTCGCTTGAGATCCTTGTCTGTCAGCATGACAGCAACCTGAAGCAGAAGCGCCTCGTCCAGTTCGAGCGAGGTGAACTCAGTATCGAACCAGACGTAGGCTGTTGACGCTTTCCGGGTCATTTCTTCTTCGCTTTGAGAATATCGAAGGTGTCGGATGCGATAACCTTCTCTTCGTCGGTGTGAATAACCAGCGCCTTAACCTTAGAGATTTTGGATGTAATAATCGGCTTATGCGTTTTGTTGGCGCGCTTGTCGACTTTGAGTCCGAGGTAGCCAAAATTTTCCAAAATCTTCTCGCGAACCTGCGGGACATTTTCACCGATACCAGCGGTGAATACTATCGCGTTCACCCCATTCATCACGGCGGCGTACGCGCCGATGTATTTCTGAATCGCATACACAAAAATATCGAGCGCTTCGATACAGCCTTCGTAGCCCTTTTCGCATCCGTCGATCACATCGCGCATATCACGTTGACCGCAAAGTCCAAGCAGGCCGCCCTGTTTATTCATCATGGCGCTGACTTGCTCACCACTGAGTCCTTGAGTTTCCATGATGTGCAAAGGAATGTAAGGATCAAGGTCACCGGAGCGCGTACCCATCAAAATGCCGGCAAGCGGCGTGAGCCCCATAGAGGTATCCACCGATTTCCCACCGTCGAATGCGGCAATGGAGCCGCCGTTGCCGAGATGGCATGTGATAATTTTCAGTTTTTCAAACGGTCGCTTCAGTTCTTTGGCCGCCATCTTTGCAACATAACCGTGTGAGGTGCCGTGGAATCCGTAGCGGCGGATTTTATGAACTGTGTACTGCTCTTTCGGCAACCCATACAAATAGGCTTTCGGCGGCATGGTCTGATGAATAGCCGTGTCAAATACCGCAATCTGAGGCATATCGGGATACAGCTCATAAATCGCCTGAATACCCATCAAGTTCGGAGGATTGTGCAGTGGTGCCAGCACGGAGTTTTTACGAATTGCAGCAACGACATCGCCGGTAATCAAAACAGAACCGGTAAAATCTTCGCCGCCGTGCACCACCCGGTGTCCGACGCCCGCTAATTCACTCAGACTCTTCAAAACACCTCTTTCAGAATCCGTCAGTAGCTGAAAAATTGCATTGATCGCTTTTTTATGATCCGGAAGGTCCAGATACTGATGTTCTTTTTCGTTGCCCGGCTTTTTGCAATCCACACTGGAACCGGAAATACCGATCCGCTCAGCCCCGCCCTGAGCAAGAACACTAAACTCATGATCCCCGGCGGCAGCAGATTCGTAGAGTTTATATTTGATGGAAGACGAGCCTGAGTTAATGACCAGAATTTTCATTTTCTACCTACCTGCATTTAATTACTTGAGAGACTGTACCGCCGTGATTGCGACAACGCCGACAATATCCTCCGAACTGCATCCGCGCGACAAATCATTTACCGGTTTTTTGAGACCTTGAAGCACCGGGCCGTAGGCTTCGGCCCCGCCGAGGCGTTGCACCAGCTTGTAGGCCATGTTACCGGCATTTAGATCCGGAAAAATCAGCACACGCGCTTCACCGGCCAGTTCACTCTGCGGTGCCTTGCTCTTAGCCACTTTGGGCACGATGGCGGCATCCACCTGTAACTCTCCATCAAGTTTCACCGGGGCACCGGGCAACTTGGTTTTCAGAAGTTCTTTGGCTTTTATGGTAGCCTCAATCACTTTGTCGACCAGAGGGCTAGACGCAGAACCTTTGGTGGAATAGGAAAGCAGCGCAACGTTGGCGGGAATACCGAACTGCAATGCAGTTTTTGCACTTTGCACCGCAATCTGCGCCAACTGGGCGGCATCCGGATTTTCGACCAGCCCGCAGTCCGAGAAAATATACGGCACATTGTTCACGCACATGAAAAACACGCTCGAAATTATATCGCCTTTCTCTGCAGATTTTATGATCTGAAGCGCCGGGCGAACCGTGTCTGCAGTGGAATGCGCCGCACCGGAAACCAGTCCGTCGGCTTCGCCGCTCTGCACCATCATCATGCCGAAATAATTAACGTGCTTAACAGCATCGCGCGCCTGATCCAGCGTAATCCCTTTGCTTTTGCGAATTTCACAAAAGGCGGCAGAGTAGCTTTCGAGCTTATCTGAAGTTTGGGGATTAATGACGGTTACGCTTTTGCTGACACGAGCCGCCGCTTTTTCATCGCCAAGGACAATTACCTTAGCGATCCCCTCTTCGGCAATCATATTAGCGGCAGTGGTAACTCGCTCGTCAAAGCCTTCAGGAAGCACAATTGTCCGCTGGTTTGCTTTCGCTTTGCTTATCACTGTCTGAATAAATTCACTGCGACTCATTTTCAAAATCCTTTCCATTGAATACAAATACCGCTACCAAAGATAAAAAGCCTCCTAAGCGGTTGCTTAAGAGGCTTTTCTCATAAGGAATTCTCCTCGGGACTTACTTTTGGCTTTCAGCCGGAGCCGCGGCTTCTACCCATTCGAGAATAACCATTTCGGAAGCATCGCTCATCCGCGGACCTAGCTTGGTGATCCGTGTATAACCGCCAGCACGACCGGCAAAGCCAGGCGCGATTTCGTCAAACAACACTTTAACCTGCGCGGGCTGTTTGATGGTGGCAAGAGCCTGACGACGGGCTGCCAGTGTGCCGTTTTTGCCAAGGGTAACCATTTTTTCAGCAAGTGAGCGGGTCGCTTTAGCCTTGGCAATGGTGGTTTTGATTCGGCGTTCGGCAATCAGGCTGCAAACCTGATTGGCCAGCATCGCATCGCGATGGGCACCGGTGCGGCCGAGTTTAACTGTTTTCTTAAGATGTCTCATGATGAACCTCTATTTATAAACTATTCAATGTCTTTAGCCGGCGGCTTGAGCAGATCGGCATCAAATGTCATGCCAAGCGACAGACCCATATCCAAAATCTTCTGCTTGATCTCATTCAACGACTTCTTACCGAAGTTGCGGTATTTGAGCATTTCAGCTTCCGTCTTCTGGGCCAGTTCGCCGACGGTAGTAATGTTGGCGTTGTTAAGGCAGTTGGCAGCGCGGACACTCAATTCGATTTCGTTGACGCTGATATTGAGTTTGCGGCGCAGATCTTCTTTTTCGATATCAATCTGTTTTTCACTTGCTTCGAATTCGATCAGGTCTTTGTCGTAGCTGACGAAAATATCGAGGTGGTGACGAAGAATAGCTGCGGACATGGTGAGCGCGTCATCAGGCGTTACACGACCGTCAGTCCATATTTCAATGACGAGTTTGTCATAGTCCGTGCGGCGACCGACGCGGCAATGCTCAACATCGTATTTTACACGGGAGACCGGAGAAAAGAGTGAGTCAATCGGAATCACGCCGATTTCCTGCTCGTCTTTTTTATTGCCCTCTGCCGGGCAGTATCCGCGACCGACACGGGTCTCGATTTCGACTTCGAACTTGCCGTTAGTGTCGAGCGTAGCAATATGATGATCAGGATTGATCACCTGAATGCTGTCGTTAACCTGGATGTCTGCCGCTGTAACTTCGCCCGGACCTTTGACGCTGATTTTCAAGCGCTGGGGTTCACGAGTGTAGGATTTAAGCAAAACTTTTTTCAGGTTGAGAACGATATCGGTAACATCCTCGACGACACCCGGAAGATTACAGAATTCGTGCGGAGCGCCTTGGATTTTAACTGAAGAAATCGCGGTGCCCTCAAGAGAAGAAAGCAGTACGCGACGCATGGAGTTACCGATGGTACGGCCGTAGCCGGCTTCAAACGGTTCGGCAATGAATTTACCGTAGGTGGCAGTGGATGCGGCTTCGTCTTTGACGACCCGCTTAGGCATTTCGAAACGACCTAATCTGATTGGCATTTTCTTTTCCTCCCAGAACTGGGCATTAACCGGTTCATATGGCGTTGATGTACTTGTTGTATCCCGCTCCGCTTAAACGCGCCGCTGTTTTCTCGGGCGGCAACCGTTATGCGGAACCGGCGTGGTATCTTTAATAGCTGAAACACGAAGACCGGCAGCCTGAATCGCACGTACAGCCGACTCGCGACCTGCACCCGGACCCTGCACCCGGACTTCTACTTCATTCATTCCGTGTCCAATGGCAGCACGAGCAGCTTCCTGCGCCACGGTGGTGGCGGCGAAAGCTGTGCTCTTACGGGAACCTTTGAATCCGCAACGACCTGCACTGCTCCAAGAAACAACCTGTCCCTTCATGTCGGTAAGCGACACGATACAGTTGTTGAAAGTGGTCTTGATGAAAGCAATGCCGTAAGGCACATTTTTTGCGCCTTTTGCGCGGCGTTTCGGTTTACCGTCATCTTCTGGGGCTGTTTCGATCTGCGCGAAAATATCCTTCTGCCGCGAGGGCTTCTTATTTTCAGCAACAGCGACTTCAGCCGTCTCAACGACTTCTTCTACAGGTTTAGTTTCTTCTGCCATGAATCGAATCCTCGGTTAAAATTTATTTTTTAGCTGCTGGCGCTTTTGCAGCCGGCGTTGTCGTCTTAGCTGCCGAACGCGCTTCTTTACCGCGAACCGCACCGACCGTGCGGCGAGCGCCTTTGCGAGTACGGGCATTCGTTTTCGTGCGTTGACCGCGAACAGGCAAACCACGACGATGGCGGGTACCGCGGTAGCAGTTGATAGAAATCAGGCGGCGGATGTTCTGTCCGATTTCGCGGCGCAGGTCTCCTTCGATCACATATCCTTCGCGCACCACAGCAGTGAGCTTAGTAATATCTTCGTCGGTCAGGTCATCGGCTTTCTTAGCCGGATCCAGACCGGCTTTGGCGATCACTTCGCGGGAAGTGGTCAGGCCGAGGCCGTAAATATAAGTCAGCGAGTACTCGAGACGCTTTCTGCCGGGAATATCAACACCAAGTATGCGAGGCATAATGAAACTGCTCCTTCTTTAACCCTGACGCTGTTTGTGCCGGGGATTGCGTTTGTTAATTACGTAAACGCGCCCTTTACGACGGACAATGATGTCGTCAGCGCTGATCTTCTTTACTGATGCCTTAACCTTCATAGTTCACCTAAATAATTATCTGCCCCACACTCATGTCGTAAGGCGACATTCCCACCTTTACCAAATCGCCGCTTTCCGGCCGTTTTCCATCCCTATCCCGCACCGCTATGTAGGCCGTAAAACGATGTCCATTGCCTAATACCGCGCGAAAAGCGTGACTATCTATCACGGCCTCCAACTGAGCGTCCAGTAAAATAGTCTCGCTACTCATTTTTTCAAGAGCGGCTCATCATACCGACCCGCTTTTTTGGTACAAGCTCCAATTCCAGAAAAAATTAACCCCTCTTCTTTCCGGAAAAAGCTGGCAGAAAAACGGTCGTTAAAATTCGACGCGAGGTACGGCGGAGGCTTCCGGAGCCGACTCAAACGGCGTGCGCCGTTCGAACTTGAACATGCCCGCCCAGACTGATCCGGGGAACCGGCGGATCGAAGTATTGTAAGCCTGCACCGTTTCATTATAGCGGCGGCGTTCCACAGAAATCCGGTTTTCTGTTCCGGACAACTCGTCCTGCAAAGCTAAAAAATTCTGGTTGGCTTTAAGATCCGGATAGCTTTCAGCCACCAGTAACAGACGGCTGAGTGCGCCCTGCATTTCGCCGGCAACTTTCACTTTTTCATCCGGCGTAGCGGCCTTACCCCACTGACTGCGCAGTTCGGTCACTTTGGTCAGCAGTTCTTTTTCGTGTGTAGCATAACCTTTTACGGTATTCACCAGATTGGGAATCAGATCAAAGCGGCGTTGCAAAACGGTTTCGACATTCGCCCACTGCGCATTAACGCCCTCTTCCAGAGAAACAAAACGGTTTTTCGATCCGATTGCTGATCCGCCGATCATCACAACCGCCAGCAAAATAATTCCTAGTGCAATCCATACATTCTTCATCGTCATCCTCCATTGTTAAATCCGGTTCACCGAATCAACGACCGCTTCAATTGATTTCTGATACTCTTCGAAGAGCCGTCCGGCGTCTACTTTTTTAATTTTTAGCGCGCCGGTTTTTAGACTGTGAATCTGCCGGAAAGTTTCGAGTTCAATCGGAACGTGGCCATTGAGTTTTCCCAAAGCCTGAGACTTTTCAGTCGGCACCGGACTTTCATAAAGGCGCAGTGCGGCGCGAAAAAGCGTCAGTACGCCGGACAGCGAACCGGTCAGCAGCGCCGCCAGCCGACGCGGACTTTCACTTACGGAAAGATAGTTTCGGCTGAGTTGAATCAGCGCGGAGCGCAGTTCGTGTTCGACCTGCAAACGCAAATTCGCCGTGTCGGGATGAATTCCTGCGATCACATCTTCGCCATACAGCACTTTTCTGGCATCGCGCATATCAAGCAATTCAATCGGAAACACATCTGCGGCTTCCGCCAGTCTTTTACGGGTAAACATCAATGGCGGCGAATTGCCGGCGCGCTCCCACCCGGCCACCGGTTTCGCCATACTTCGCAGCGCCGCCGGAGAAAGATCGTTCAGCACAACCAGCAGATTATAATCAGATCCTTTTGCCGCGTAATCGCCCGCCGCGGCAGAACCGTAAAGCACCACGGCTTCAAGATTGTCGCCGCAAATGGTTTTCAGTTTCTCTGTAAACTGTTCTAGGCTCATTTTTTTCATAAACAAATCTCCTCCTACCAGCCGCGCGACGCGCCACCGCCGCCAGACATTCCACCACCGAAGCCACCAAATCCACCGCCACCGAACCCGCCACTGCTGCGCCCGCCGCCGCCATTGCCACCCAAAAAAAGCAACAGGAGCCAAGGGTGACGGATCACCGCGATGATTATAATTATGAAAAATATAAGCTGAATAAATCCGCCGCCCTTCTGATCCTGCGGTTGCGAACCACCGTAGCTTTCCTGATCCTGAATGCCAGTCAGCTTGACACCGGAGGCCGAAGCCGCAAGCGAGGCCATTGCCATAGCACCGTTGCGCAACCCGCCGCTGTAATCGCCGTTACGAAATGCAGGACGTACAACCTGATCAATTAACCGACCCGCCTTAGCATCCGGCAAAATACCTTCAAACCCATAACCGGTTTCAATGCGAACCTTCCGGTCTTCAATCGCCGCAATCAGCAACAGTCCGTTGTCTTTTCCTTTTTGACCGATTCCCCAGCGCGCAAAAAGCCGGTTAGCGAAATCGTCGATCTGTCCGCCTTCAAGAGTTTTTAAAGTAACCACAGAAATTTGTGCGCCGGTTTTCTGCTCCAGCTCAGTCAGTGTCTTTTCCACATCGGCGAGGTCCCCCGGATTCATCACACCAGCAAAATCACTGACATGACCCGCCGGTTTAAGAGAATTAAGCAACCTGTCAGAATCCGCCCGCACCGAAAGAATGCCGGCCAGCAGAGCCAGAATTATGATAAAAAGTTTCCGCATAGTGAAACACCCTACCGGCTTTCCCTATAATTGGAAACGTTTGATTCTATTTAAAAACCCATAAATCATTGATCAACTTTGCATTCACGGTATTAGTTATCCTTTTCATCAGATTTTTATTTGACAGTAGCAATAAAAAGCGTACCTTGCACCTCATGCATTAAGAGAGGCGTGAGGTATACGCCCGGCAACCTGACAACAAAAGGTGCCACGGCCTTTAAAAAGGCGATGCGCCCCGCAAGGGGAAAGTTGACTGTCAACCGCATCTCACCTCCGCCCTCTCTTGCTGAACATAAAAGTAAAGAGAGGGACAGAAATGAGTAAGAACACCGAAACGCTGGCATTGCATGCCGGCTACAAACCGGACTCCACGGGAAGCTGTGCAGTTCCAGTCTACAGAACCAGTGCTTATGTCTTCCGGGACACAGAGCACGCCGCAAACCTGTTCGGCTTGAAAGAGCTGGGTAACATTTATACGCGGCTGATGAACCCAACAAACGATGTGCTCGAACAGCGCGTCGCCGCACTCGAAGGCGGAGCTGGCGCTTTGGCGCTGGCGTCCGGCACGGCGGCAATCTTCTACAGCATCATCAACCTGGCACAAGCGGGCGATGAAATTGTGGCGTCCAGCAACCTCTACGGAGGAACCTATACGCAGTTCAACAACATCCTGCCACAGCTGGGCATCAAGGTGAAGTTTGTCGATCCTTCCGATCCGCAAAACTTCGCCAAAGCCATCACGGCCAAAACGAAGGCGCTCTACACCGAAACTATCGGCAATCCGTCGCTCGACGTTTCCGACATTGAAGCGATCTCGAAGATTGCGCACGCCAACGGCCTGCCGCTGATCGTGGATAGCACATTTACTACGCCGCACCTGCTCCGTCCGATCGAACACGGCGCAGACATCGTAGTCCACTCGCTTACCAAATGGCTGGGCGGACACGGCAACGGTATCGGCGGCATTGTGGTGGATTCGGGGAAATTCAACTGGGCAACCGGTAAACATCCCCTGCTATCCGAGCCAGACGAAAGCTATCACGGCATCCGCTACGCGATTGACCTGCCGGACGGACTCCGTCCGCTGGCCTACATTCTGCGGATGAGGCTGGTGCCGCTACGCAACCTCGGCGCGTGTCTTTCACCGGACAATGCGTGGCAGTTTCTACAGGGAATTGAAACGCTGGCGCTACGCATCGAACGTCACAGTGAAAACGCACTGGCTGTTGCGAAGTTCCTTGAGAAACAGGCCGAAGTCGAGTGGGTTCGCTTCCCCGGACTCGAAAGCCATCCATCACACAAAATCGCGAAGAAACTGTTCAAAAATGGTTTCGGCGCGACGGTGGTTTTCGAACTCAAGGCTGGCGAAGCAGCCGGCAAGAAATTTATCGAAAAGCTTCAGGTTTTTTCGCACCTCGCCAACGTCGGCGACGCGAAGAGTCTGGCGATTCATCCGGCAACCACGACGCACTCACAGCTTACGTCCGAACAGCAAGCGGAAGGCGGCATTACGCCCGGCCTCGTCCGTCTCTCGGTCGGACTGGAGCATATCGACGATATTCTCGCCGACCTCAAACAGGCACTTAAGTAGTGAATGGAAGAAATGAATGGTGGAATACCGGAAGAAATTCCGGTATTTCATCATTTGTTTTACCGAAACTATGAAAACAGTCGAAACACAGTTTTTTACTTATGACACACTGACACTTCGGAGCGGAGTGCGCTTCGGCCCTGTTACGCTGGCATATGAGACGTACGGCACGCTTAATGAAAAGTGCGACAATGCTATCCTGCTGTTTCACGCGCTTTCCGGCTCGCAACACGCCGCCGGCTTTAATCCGGATGTCCCTGGTATCGGCGAACGGTGGAATGTGGAATGCCAAACCGGATGGTGGAGCGACTATCTGGGACCTGACAAAATCGTCGATACGAACCGCTTCTTTGTAATCTGCGTAAACTATTTCGGCGGCTGCTATGGCTCCACCGGCCCGTCCTCAATCAACCCCGCGACCGGCAAGCCTTACGGCGGAAGCTTCCCGCGAATCCATTTCAGTGACATCGTCGACTCCCAGCTTCCGCTTTTGACACACTTCGGAATCAAAAAATTACACGCCATCATCGGCGCGTCACTCGGCGGGATGCTCACAGCCAACCTGGCCGTGCGCTATCCGCAACTCACCGATCGTATCATCGCCATTGCCTGCGGCATTGAGCCGACCACACTGATCCGCGCTCATAATATCGAACAGATTCTGGCCATCGAAAACGACCCGAACTTCCGCAACGGCAATTACTACGACGGCGAACCGCCATTGCGCGGACTGGCACTGGCGCGGATGATTTCGCACAAAACTTTTGTCTCACTAGACTTTATTGAGGAGCGAGCCCAGAACCGATGGGAACAGGAATACGACGAATTCTCGTGGTACAAAGTCCGCACACCGCTCGAATCTTATATCCTGCATCAAGGCCGTAAGCTTGTCCGGCGCTTCGACGCCAATACCTATTTGCAGTTCATCGCCGCCTGGTCGGACTATCACTTACTGCGTGACTGCAACGCACCGGACTACATCACACTGTTCAAGGACTGCCAGAACCAGCGCTACACTTTGTTCACCATTGATGACGACTACTGCTTCTACCCCGAAGAGCAGGAATATTACCGAAAGAAACTCGAAGAAGGACGCGTTCCAGTCAAACACATCACCGTACATTCAAACAAAGGGCACGATTCATTTCTGCTGGAACCGCACCTGTACGAAAAAGGCATTAAAGACGCACTGAACAGTTGAGGCCCCATGTCTTTGAGTCACCAGACTATTCTGTGGATTGCCGGATGGATCGTTGACATAACCATTTTCATACTCGTCACCCTGCACTGCCTTCAGCGCCGCCGTAACGCCAGCTCCACTCTTCTCTGGATTTTCATCGCGTGGTCGGTTCCGATCCTAGGGCCGCTATTCTATCTCTGTTTTGGCATCGACCGCGTCGGCGACCGCGGGTATCTAAAGTTCCTCGCCGACGAACACCTGTTAAAAACCCGCAAAGTCACCCGCGAGGCGGCTCCGCGTGCTTACTGGCACAACCTGACCGGCACGCCTGCTGAAAATGAATTTCAACGCGAATTCAACCGAACGCTCGATGCTCTCATTCCCGACCATCCTGCGCTCTCCGGCAACAGCCTTGCGCCATTGGTGGATGGCGACGAAGCGTACCCGCAAATGCTCGACGCCATCCGTAACGCAAAACGCCACATTCACCTCCAAAGCTACATCATCGGCAACGACACAATCAGCCGCGAGTTCATGACTGCTCTCGCCGCCAAAGCTGCCGAAGGCGTTCAGGTTCGCCTGCTCTACGACCGCTTCGGCTCAACTTACGCCCTGTTCGGCGGACTCTTCCGTAAAGCCAGCAAAACACCCGGCTTCAACGTTGCCGGATGGACTCAAGCCAACCCGCTTAAACGCCAGTTTCAGATCAATCTGCGAAACCACCGTAAAACACTTATTGTTGACGGGGAAACAGGATTCTTCGGCGGCATCAACTTGCTCGATGACCACACCACCCGTCCGGGGAAACCGCCCATTCGCGACTACCACTTTAAAGCCGAAGGCCCCATCGTGCAGGAACTGCAATACGCCTTTCTGCGCGACTGGTACTTCATCACCGAAGAATCTCCGGAAACTCTTCTAACCGAAGAATACTTCCCGCACGCCAACCCTGCCGGAAACGTCACCGCACGCCTCATCAACAGCGGCCCGTCTACCATCGAAGACGTCGCCATCGAAAGTTTTTTCAACAGCATTGTCCTCGCTAAAAAGCAGATTCTCGCCGTCACACCTTACTTTGTTCCGCCCGCTGATATTCTGCGTGCCCTGCGCTCCGCTGCACTGCGCGGCGTGGATGTGCGTCTGGTGGTACCGAAAGAAAACAACCACCGTTATGCAGGTTATGCCAGCCGCGCCCTTTATGAAGAACTCCTTCTCGCCGGTGTGCGCATTTACGAAAGGCGTCCGCCCTTCATGCACGCTAAAGCGCTGATTGTCGATGGAGAATTCGCCCTCGTCGGTACGGCGAATCTGGATGTACGCAGTCTTAACCTGAACTACGAAACCAGCCTCGCTGTCTACAGCACTGAATTCGCCGACGCCATGAAATGCATTATCCATGAAGACATGGATTCGAGTGATGAGATCATCCTTGCCGACTGGCAGAACCGTCCGACGCACCGCCGTCTACTCGAAAACCTCGCCAGCCTCATGACACCGGTACTCTGAAAATTCAAAATGGTGGAGGTGGGGGGATTCAACGACCCACCTCACAACACAAAATGCTAACCTTTGCCCCGCAACAACTTAGCTACTAAGTTTTTTATTCGTATGCGTCCTGAAAGCATTAATCTTGTAGCAACTTTTGTAGCAAATTGGCAAGTGTAATTAGGTTCGGACTTTCACATCACACCTAAAAAGCGTGGCTGAGTTCTTTTGAGGTAGCACCTAGAGCCAGATTCGCACGAACAAGTAGGTCGATGGAAACCGACTTCTCAGCATATTCCATTTTCGCAAAGCGGCTTTGGCTGGTGTGAAGCAATTCAGCGGCTTTGATCTGGGTAAGTTTATTCGCTTTCCGCCTCGCTCGAAGATGCTGACCCAACGAGCGTTTGATTTCAATGTAAGCCATTTCCTCAGCAGTCAGGTGTAAAAAGTCCTGCGCGTCGCTAACGGCAAAACCGGCGGCTTCGAGGTTTTTTCTTTTTTCGTTATTCATGGTTAGTGCTCCGTTTCAAATCTTGTCGTACATGCTCAGCCTGCGTTTGCTGTCATCAATGCCCCCCTTCGGAGTCTCCTGTGTCTTTTTCTGAAACACGTCAGCAATGATGATTGCATCAGGGTCTATGCGATAAATAATCCGCCATATTGAGTTTTTATCCGTTATTCTCAGTTCATGGCACCGTTTGCCAATCGAAGGCATCGGGCGTGAGTGCGGAAGACTCAGCTTTATTCCTTCTTGCAAATCTCTCAACAAACATCCGGCTTCAATTCTGGCTTCTTTGCTAAATGGCGGGGTCTTCACTTCCCCTCTTAGCCACACCAGCGGTTTGCACTCTTTACTCATTTCGACTCCGTTTATGTCATATCCGACATATTCATTCAAGCTGTTTATCCGGACTTTTAACTATCCGAAAGTGAGCCAATCCGGCAGTCGGCAAGGAACTGGAATCACGCTCGGGGGCATATCACATCGCACAAAGCTGACATGCCCGCTGTCGGGAAACATTCATTGCCAAAGCGATTTTCCCATACGACTGCCCTTCTGCTCGGTGCTTTTTGGCGGCTTCGACCAGCTTGGCAGTTTTTTTCAGTTTCGTTCCGACTTTGCGGCCCAATGGTTTCTTGAGAACCTCTCTCCTATAATCCAAAGCGGCTGAAATCCTTTCCGACAAGCGAATCCGTTCCTGTTTGGCTATGGTAGCCAACAGCGACACCACCACGTCGCTGAATGCCCCAAGGCTTGATAGGTACTGTTCAGTATATGAATGATATTTGACGCCGTTCTCGGTCAAGGTTTGAAGATATCCCAGAGTTTTGGCAGTACCCTCTCTGGATAGGCGGTCTAGCGACCAGAACAACAAAACATCAAATTTACGCTGATGTGCCATCGTAAGGACTTTATCGAGTCCGGCACGTTCCTTTGCGGATTTTGAACCTGAAACTTTATCGGTGATGGTATCGACCACCTCGAACTTTTGGGTTTTTGCATACTGCCGAAGTTCTCTGAGTTGGTTTTCCGGCTGTTGCTGATTTTTTGTAGATACACGGGCGTAGATGACCGCCCTCATAGGTGTGGTGCTTACTATCGCCTTTTTGCTCATGCCGAACCCCCAAGTGTCTAGTTTAAACCTTATTCTCAAAACCAACGTAAAGCACAGTAAATGATGGGTGTTAATATGTCAAGCCTAGACAGTAGTTTAAATTTGACGATTATGCCTGAACACAGAAGCCTTTTGCCGAAAGATTTCAAGGATTAGCCCGTTTTTCATGTTTCCGAACCGTCTCGCCAGTTCAGAATTTTAACCAAAGCCACCTTTCAGTCGAAATTTTGGGAGATATTTTGCAATAAACGAATTCTCCAGAGAGCGAAACGCGCTCTGCCATTTTCCATTTAAAAGCCTTTCTAAACCTAAACTGGATGACTACTCTCAGCCCCGTGCTGTAGAGCATTGCATTTAAACGAGGAAAACTATCGAATAACTTTAGAACAAAAAATTTAATGCGTTAACGCGCAGTATTGCTTCTTTCGAAAACCGCGAATTTTCAAAACAGGAAGCAAGACGTGCGGAGACGCGCTCCATGTGGGCGCGGCTCCAATGTCTTGTGTTTCCTGTTGGGGCTTCGCGGTCCCTCGAAAGAGACATGAGCTTGGAGTTCGCGCCTCTTTTTATTTCCACTGACGGAAATAATTCCAGCCAGACCTCGCCAATGGTCATGACCGGTTGAGTCACGGGCTCCTGAATAAAAGGAGTAATGGTATGGCTACGCGGAAAATTGAACCTATAAGTACGACTACAACGGGGGGATTACCGGCGACTATAACCGGAATCGACATCAATCATGCGGACTGCTTTGAAGGAACCATTACCTACCCTGACGAGACTAAAAATGTTTCATGGAACAAAAACGGATTATGTCGCGATGGTAATGGTGATGAGAGCCTGAATAAACATTCGCCAGAATTCGAAAACATCAAAGCCTTATTAGACGTTTTTTTAAACCGGTAAATACTTGTAAGCAAAACCCCTCCGTCACTCGGAGGGGTTATCTGGACATCGAGGTTTTGTATGAAAAAATTGATTGCGATGGGCTTTTTTGTGGTAATGAGCACGAATGCGTTAGTTGCGAGTACGATTTTTTCAGATGATTTTGAATCTTCAACGGTTAAAACTAATTGGCAGTTTACTGGGGTTGGAAGTCCGCTGATTGCTACAAATATATCGGGAAATTCGCATTCTGGTAGTAAAGCATTTGCATTAGGAACAAGCGGCGGATATGTCCAATATAAAGCCTATTGGAATTTACCAACACAAATGTATTCTGGTCGGATATCTTGGTGGCACTATGATGAGGCCGCACAAAACACTTCATATTATACGGGCATGTACGTCGAGGGTGTTGTTGGGGGTGTTAGCAACAATTTAATTGGTGTTTGGCTAACAGATTCTGGGTGGGGGCGGCAAACCAATGGCACATCGTCTTATAGTTTCAACATTATGTTAAACGGGCTAACCGATGGCACGGGGAGCACTTGGAGCGACTGGGGAACCAGAACCATTGGTTGGCATAAATATGAGGTGATTTTAAACGCTTCACAAATTCAATTGTTTATTGACGGAGCATTGGCACGTTCTGGCGTCGTGAGCAACGGGATTAATAGAGTTCGCTTTTACCATTATGGCGGTTCGGTATCGCTTTTTGATGATTTGACTATTGAGGACGACACCGGTGATGTTGCCCTTGCAATTTCTTCTGCACATGGAATTACAGTCCCCTCTGCTGGAATAAATTTCTATTTGCCGGGAACGTCCATCACTTGTTCTGTTCCCTCGTCCGTTACCGAGCAAGGAATCAACTGGCGGAACATGGGCTGGACAGGGACGGGAGATATTCTGGCGGCTGGCTCTACCAATACCACTGGCTCCATCCTGCTAACGAATCTCAATTCATCAAACGGGGTATGCACTTAGCTCAACTCTCTACCTTATGTTGTTTTGACCGCCTATGATCTTATGGCGAGGAACCGGCTTATTGTGGATCGATTGTTCCATCAGACGGTAAAAAAGCAGCCCGCGTGC
>Ga0247839_1000159_pt1 | contig 115497 bp, 105 predicted proteins | sample LaCruzMarch2015__6_FD_192405 | JGI IMG/M metagenome (GOLD analysis project Ga0247839, IMG submission 192405) | Freshwater microbial communities from meromictic Lake La Cruz, Castile-La Mancha, Spain - LaCruzMarch2015_16m | ecosystem: Environmental > Aquatic > Freshwater > Lake | place: Spain...
CTCTGGAAAAAATGTGAATGCACGGTACCGGAAGGAATTGATGAACTTGGCGCAATACGCAGCACAATCGTCACCCTCAAAGGGTCAAGCTGTCAGAAAATTCCCCAGTCGAAAGGACTGGCTGCTGAGTTACTTGCCGCTGCCGGGATTACCCTTCCTTCGATTATTGATGCCAAAAATGTTGATGTAGTCACAAGGAAAAAACTGGCTCTGAAGCGTAAATAAAATTGAAATAAGGCGTTATAGGGATTTCTCGTTCTTTTATTGCTGGAACTTCCGTTTCAAAGCAGGAAGAGAGAAAAAACAAAAAGGCCCCGGAAATAGTCCAAAGCCCCATTGTCGACCGGGAAAAGCCCAATCCTTTGACATATTTTACCTGAAACGTACTGTTTTTGCAATGTGTGTTTTTGCAAAAAAACCTGCAAGCATCATGATGACGTAGCATCCTTCTAAAACCGCAAGGCTCGGTGCACATCTTGGTGCATCGAGCCTCGAAACTCCTTCCTCCTATCGTGGTAGGATGAGCAAACACTTACAGAACAGTACTCGAAAGCAAAAAGAAAAGCCGCTGATTTGCTACGCTGGGACAGCAGGCCGAGACCTCGATAGATTCAAAGCCGATAGGCCATGAACTCGCTTACAACATAAGAGATTTTTTAACGATGTCAAGCGGAAAAATGAGCTACTTTATCGAATGACCACCAGCGTCAAATCTCTCCCAGCAGAGCGCTTCGCTCCGTTTGCGCAGCCAGCAAGCCAAGAAGTTCGAAGGATTTTTTACCTTTTTCATACTGAGCCAGACAGTTTCGTGTCGCATGTTTAAGACAATCGAACAGTTCCGTCCTGTTCCTGTTTTCCAGATTATGTAGTGGCGGTAATGCTGATTCCTGAAGCTTATGTTTAAAACATGCTTTCAGTGCGTCCCGATCAGCGACAATCATTGTTTCCATGCAGGTTGTCATAAACAACACCTGTTCATCGGAGCTCTTCCCTGGTCGTTCCCATCCATCCCGTTTTTTAAGATGCTCCCATGTCTTTTCGATATCGGAAACCGGATCTTCGCTGTCAATCCACATCGCGACAAACGTATGGCTTTTGCCTTGATGCGCAGCATTGAAATCACTGAACACAGCATTTCTGCTACCACAGGCGACCAGTCGCGGCATTTTGCCTTTAAATCCATTTTGTTCAAGCACTTTATGAAAGCCTTCCCTGCATCGGCTGTGCAGCTCTTTCGACTCTCCGCCACCTTCAAGATAAATAACAGCCTTTACCACCGGGTTCCTCCTATCTCTCCACGTGTCCAGAGCTGGCCTAAACGGTACTTGTCAAGCCATACTGCCAACTCCTCCCTATCAAGGCGAGTCATGCTTGTTTTTCCATCTTGCTTTTCACAAACCACCACGCTTTCTGGTGTTTCGGTCATGGCATCGACCAGGATATCAGAGTGGGTTGTAACAATAATTTGTGTTCTTTGCGAAGCCTCAATCAGTAAATCGGCCAATTTTGGAAGAATATCGGGGTGCAGGCCCAGCTCGGGCTCCTCAATACAGAGCAGCTTTGGTGGATCAGGATCGCACAGCAGTGCCAGGAGGCATAAATAACGGAGTGTACCGTCTGACAGCCTTGTCGCGGGAATGGTGAACTCTCCTTCAGTAAAGAAAACCTGCACAGTTCCGCCTTCAATACTGACATTGAAGTCTTCCACTCCGCTGTAGAGTTCCTTTAATCCGTTCAGAATACCAGTTTTGGCTTTTGGTTTGCGAGTTTTAAGGCGGTTCAGAAACAGACCTAAATTGGAAAAGTCCTCTTCAAGTCGATCATTGCGTTTACCGGCTTCTTGGGGATTGCGGAATACCGTATTCCTTCCGAAACTCCATTCACGATAAAAGCTGAATTGTTCATAGAGAGCAGCCAGTCCGGTTATTTCAGGGTATTGATCAGGATCCCTGCGCTGGGCAAGAATGGACAACTCTGTGCTTACACTGTCCAGGTTCAGCTTCCTTTCCCCTCCAATTGCCGAGTTGATGACTGGCCTTCCTTTACTATTACCCCGATAATAGAAACATTCCAGAGCGGGTTGATCTGGATAGCTCGATTCATTTTCTATTTTTTCGTCAACGAATATCACTCTCTGCTGTTCCCCTTTGATGGTAAAGGAGTGACGAAGAGGCTGTTTATTGTTTGACGGCGTACTGTAAGGGTTATCAAGAACAAGCTCTATTGTGGCATGATGATTCGCATCTCCTTTCCAGATCCACTCACTGATTGTTCCGCCACGACTGATAGTCCTTTGAAAATCATCGTTTGATGTCGTGCGTGGTGTGGTTCTCACAAGAGCAAGTGACTCAATCAGATTTGATTTCCCGGAGCCATTCGTACCGATCAGTACATTGAGGTTTTTTAATTCCAGGGAAGGGCTACCGGAAGCAAATGAGAGTAGATTATCAAGTTTTATGCTGTGAATCATGACGGAATTCGTGTGTAAGCTTTCAGAAAGATGTAATCGCTGATGTCAGCTCATAGATTACAATCGGTTGGCTGAAATATACCAACAAGACCATGCACATTCCTACTGACAATTCCCCGCCCCCCAAGAGGGGAATTGCTATTCGATAAGCTGCTCTCTGATAAAACTGCCGGAAACACAAAAGATTGGGATGAATGATCGTGCCTCTTGAGAACGAGTCAATTCAAGTATTCATGCCGCTTGATAAAAAAGAGTGTGTTAGCCACATGACCGGTCATGACCCTGCCTCACTTTTTCACATCCGCAGCAACCCGCATACGCACTATTTTCGTGGGATTGGTAACCATGCCATTGTTGTATGACGCTCCTGCCTTGACCTTGTCGACAAATTCCATGCCGGATACCACACGTCCCCATACCGTGTATTGCGCGTCAAGGAAAGGTGACGGGGCCAAGCAGATGAAAAACTGGCTGTCGGCGCTGTCGGGATCAGAAGCGCGTGCCATTGAGACAGTACCCCGACTATGGGGAACACGCGAAAATTCGGCTTTAAGCTGCTGACCGGAACCGCCGGAACCATTGCCGAGCGGATCGCCGGTCTGGGCCATAAATCCAGGTATCACACGGTGAAATGCGAGACCGTCATAAAACCCTTTACGGGTCAGCACCTTGATCCGCTCCACATGGCGGGGCGCAATATCGGGACGCAACTGAATGACAACTCGTCCTGCTGGAAGATCGAGATAAATCGTGTTTTCGGGATCAAGTGATGGTGAAGCATCAACGGACAAGGGAAGCAATCCAGCCAAAAACCCGAAAAAAAGGGCAAGAACAATAAGTGATTTTTTGAGCATGATGCACTTGGAACGTGGTTAATTGAACACATTCATGAATTATAACAAATCCCTTTTACTGAATTACTATTTCTGCTTTTTTTACCAGGGCATCGGCATCATGTGAGAGGGTAGAGTGTCTGATATCCTCTGCCTGGTTCTCCATTCTTGAAATAGACCTGACTCAAAACTGTTCCTACTTTTCAGGCTTGCGTGCCAACAATGCCGCTCCAAAAACTCCGGCGCTGTCGCCGAGAAGCGGGCGGAGCAGGGGAATGCGGAGTTCGCTGTTGAACAAATGCCTTTCGATTGCCTGAATGGCCTCTTGTGCATACAACTGCTCTATCTGCCCGACTCCACCGCCAATGATGCAGAGATCAGGATCAATGATGTTGATGACCGTAGCGAGCGCTTTTCCAAAATAGAAGAGCAGTCGTTCGATTGTTGCTGCTGCGGCATCATCTGCATCGCAGGTGGCCGCAATCTGCTGCAGGGGCTTGAAGCTACCGCTCAACTGGTGATAGTAGCGCTCAAGAGCCGGACCGGAGATAACGGTTTCGACGCAGCCCCTCCGACCACAATAGCAGGGTTCTCCGCCAGCTATCAGTTCGTTGTGCCCCCACTCTCCGGCAATGCCGTGGGCGCCTCGGCGGGCTTTGCCACCACAGACAATCCCGCCACCAACGCCAGTACCGAGAATAATACCGAACGCCACCGTTGTATCCTCACGCATCAGTGCCGCACCAGAGCCAAGCAGGGATTCAGCAAGAGCAAAACAGTTAGCATCATTTTCAAGCACAACGACCCTTTTGAGGAGCTGCTCAAGATCATCTTTCAGATTGCGGCCGTTCAGGCAGAGGGTATTGGAATTTTTCATGACGCCACAGGCTGCATCATAGCGTCCGGGTGTGCCGATACCGATCGTTGAAGGGAGCATTATACCGGACTCAAGAGCGATCATCCCGATCAGTTGCTCGATACGCTGAAGAATATGGTTGTAACCTTCCGAGGCCTCCGTGGCGATTCTGCGGCGCATCACGGGCTTCAGGTGATTATTGATCACCACCGCCTCGATTTTGGTACCACCGAGATCTATACCCCAAAAGTGTTCAACCATGGATGCCATTCCCTTTACGCATCAGACGGGGCTGGATAATATTTTTCAGAAGCCATGAAAAAAGCAGATAGACAAGAAGCGCACTGAAGATTCCGATAACCATACCTGCAAGAACATCTCCTGGATAGTGAACGCCAACGTAGACCCGTGAAAAGGAGATGGCTATAGCGTAGAGAATCATGGTGCCGATGAAGAGCTTTTCAACTACGGCTCCCCGATGAAAGCATATCCAGGTGATGACAGCGACGGCGGCGGAATTTGCTGCATGTGATGAAGCAAACGAATAACTCCATGGCTGACTGATGAGCAGTCGAACATGGTCGAGGGCAAAGCAGGGTCTGATACGCTGGACAAGGGGCTTGAAAATTCCTGATGCTACAAAATCAGAGAGGCCAACGGCAAGAAGGGCAAGAAGAATCACCAGAAAGGCGTTTTTTCCCTTTCTGGTAACGATGAACAGAGCAGCAAGAACAAAAATATGCCAGGAGAGGCGCCCGTTGGTCAGAAAAACCATGAGGTCATCGGCTGCCGGGTGAACCAGTTCACGGTTCAGCAGCCGAAAAAGCCAGACATCAGCCTGCTCAAGGGGCGCCATCATTGTGCCTACTTTTTAGCTCCCCCTTTTTTCTGTTTCCTCTGCGCACTGGCAGGAGCCAGGCCAAGGTTCACCTGCGGCATGTCGGCTGCGGTCGTCGTCTTGTTGATATAAAACTGCTGCGCAACGCTGAAAATGTTGAACATCAGATAGTACAGACCAAGACCGGCTGGCATATTGTTGAAAAAGAGCAACATCATGGCAGGGAACATGTACATCATCACCTTCATCTGCTCATTGCTCTGTGTCGTCGGTGTGATCTTCTGCTGCAAATACACGGTCACCGCCATAAGAATGGGGAATACCGCGATATGACTCCCGTACATGGGGATGGCAAAGCCAAAATCAAAAATGGAATCCGGCACGGAAAGATCCTTTGCCCAGAGAAAGCTGTGCTGACGGAGTTCAATCGATGAACGGAAAACATAAAACATGGCAAAAAGAAGCGGCATCTGCAGCACGACAGGAAGACAGCCTCCTATAGGATTTACGCCAGCCTCTTTGTAAATCCTTCCAAGCTCACTCTGCAGTTTTGCGGGATTATCCTTGTACTTCTCCTGAAGCTCCTTGAGCGCTGGCTGCAAGGCCGACATTTTTTTCATGGACTTCGTTGAAGCCATGGAAAGGGGATAGGTGACCAGCTTAATCAGAAAGGCAAAAATGATGATGATCAGACCATAGTTACTCACAAAGCCATTCATCCAACTGAAAACAGGCAGAATGATAAACTCGGCAAAGGGTCTGGTCAGCCAGTCCCATCCGAAGTCCATGATCTTTTCAAGACCGACTTTCTGTGCCTTGACAATGTTGTAATCAAGCGGCCCGAGGTAGAGACTGAATTTGTCATCAACAACACCAGCCGTTGAGGGAACCGCAATTTTCAGGGCTGCAAGGTAACTCTCAAAATCATTACCCGTCTCTCTTTTGCCATCAAGGTAAATACCTGCTGATTTTCCATGAGGAATCAGCGCGGCAACAAAATATTTGTTACGGACAGCAACCCACTGCGCTTCGCCTGACTGCTCTTCGCGATAGGACTGTTTTTCCTTGCTTGCATCAAGTTTTACAAGGCTCCCGCCAAGATAGGCGCTGGCCAATGCGCTCTGGGCTTCATCCGGACGATTTTTTTCTGAAAAGGGCACACCTCCGTCCCACTGCACCTGATATTCGTTTCCTGCAAGCTCGCTGGCAAAGCCTGTCAGCTTGACATCATAATCTACCTTGTAACTGTCTCCGGAAAAACCGTAGCTAATATCGATAGCCTGCTGTGGCGCAACATCAAGGTGGTAACGAACCGCATAACTCTCTTTGCCTTTGATGGTACGAAGAGTGTCGAGTGTGACATTACTGAAATAGAGGTCGCGGGTATCGATTTTCTTGCCTTCACGTGTCAGAAAAAGCAGTGAAAGGGCTCCGTTTTTTCCATTGCTGACCAGATCAAAGGGGAGGCGATTGCCATCCAGATGCTTTTTAAGCACCAGTGACTTCAGTGTTGCTCCCTTGGAGGAGAGTGTTGCTCGAAAAAGATCATTTTCTACCTTCAGGAGTTTTTCCTCACCTCCGGATGAGGAGGCAAAAACACCAAAATTATCGGCTGCAGGGATCGAAACTGCAGGAACCTGAACATCGGACTGCACCACAGTCTCTGTTTTCACCGTCTTTGACGGCAGAATCGGTTTTTTCTCCGGCGACATAAACTGAAGCCAGACGATCATGATTACGGCAATAATTGCAAGGCCGGTTACCGAATTTCTATCCATTACCACTCTCTTTAGTTTTACCAGAAAACTTGTTTTTGTTTACGGATACAGGGGGAACCGGATCAAACCCGCCCTTTGAAAAAGGATTACATCGCAGAATACGCCAAACGGTCAACCATGAAGCATAAAAAAAATTATGCCGCTGGAACGCCTCAAGAGCGTAACTTGAACAGGTAGGAAAATATTTGCAGGACGGACCGAGCAATGGGGAAAGGAACGCCCGGTAAAATTTTATCAGCACAATCGGCACCTGATTGAAAAACTTCCAGCTACTCATGCTCATCATACCATTCTATCCGGTAAAACAACTTTATCCGTCATGTTTGAGCTGACCATCAGAGTTCAGGAAAGTATCATACCCTGCAACAACCCTCTGATCTCCTCCCTGAACGCTTCAAGGCCTGGGAAAGTCTTTCTTCTGCCCATATAAAGAAAAGCAATGCAAAGCATTCCGTCGGCACTCCCTTCGCGCTGACCCACCTCTCGACTCTTTAACACTGATTTTTCATGTCGGTAAGCTTCTCTCATCATTCTTTTGATTTTGTTGCGCCCAACAGCAGAATGGACTGTTTTTTTACTCACCGCAAACAAAATAGACGGAAATGGCTGAAAACAAGCGTTGTCAAGCTGAAGAGAAGCGTACACAATTCTTAAAAAATCACCCTTCACACTTTTTCCATTCTTGAAAAGGAGTGAGATCGGCATCTTTTTCCTCAAGATCTCTTGCTTGCGCAGGGAATGACTGTGCACCATATTCAAAACTTGAAAAGAGCAATTTTTTTGATACCGCCAGTCTCACGAACAAGCTTATTGACCAGCCGTACCCATCGCGCTGCTTACTGAAAGCGAATGACGTCCCTTTGCCCTTCTTGCAGACAGTACTTTTCGTCCATTCTTGGTAGACATTCTCTCACGGAATCCATGCTTGTTCCTTCTTTTCCTGTTCCTCGGCTGATAGGTTCTTTTCATCGCTTATAGCTCCACACTTGTTTAGGTACAATTCAAAATTATAGGGCGCGTAATTTAGCATATTGAACGGTCAATAACAAATGGTTCCACTCACTGACCATTCTATCGACAAGAACAACCACCCTCCAACCCTGAGTAATCAACACTATAGGAAGTAAAAAACAAGCACGCCACCACAAGTTGTCAACAATGTTGATAACTTGTGGATAAAATATTTCAAACCCCGGAAACCCCAAATAATCCGCACACTCAAAAGAATCAACACATGTTGACTACTCGAACAACTATTTTATATAACAACTAATTATATAATAGTTTAAAGTGTTGAAAAGTCTCCGGGCAAACATCCCTCCATACAACGGAAATTTCATAAAGGAAATTGTTTTTTATCCACATAAAACACTAACTTGTGAACAGTAAATGTTGATGGCGCTAACTATGAAGACCCTTACTCTTAAAAATACCGTATTTTATGCTTGAAGTTACGTCAAATACGTTTCAAGGAAAAACCAAGAAAAACAGCTCAATGGAGCATCAAGTCTGGGAAGCCTGTCTTAATGCCATAAAGGAAAAGATCAATCCTCTGGCTTTCAAGACCTGGTTTTTTCCAATCAAGCCGCTGAGCTTTTCGGGCAGTGAGCTGACAATTGAAGTTCCCAGCCAATTTTTTTACGAGTGGATAGAGGAAAATTATTCCTCCTTTTTAAAACTCGCACTCAAGGATGTGATCGGGCCCGAAGCAAAGTTGATGTATTCAATTGTGATGGATAAATCACAAGGGCAACCCGTCACCATAGAATTGCCACACCAGAACGCTATGAACGGCGATTTCATTGCCGCAAGTCGCGCAACAGAAGCACGTGCAAAAAACAGTGAGGAATTTGAAAAAAACCTTGCCCGCTTTGAAACACACCTGAACTCAAAATATACCTTTGACACGCTCATCAGAGGTGACTGTAATTCTCTGGCTTTTGCAGCTTCAAAATCTGTTTCGCAAAGCCCCGGTCAAAATGCTTTTAATCCCCTGGTTATTTATGGCGGAGTAGGTCTTGGCAAAACACACATGATGCAGGCTATCGGTAACAGTGTCCGTGAGAACCGGTTATCGGAAAGAGTGCTCTATGTATCAAGTGAAAAATTTGCAATCGACTTCGTCAACGCTATTCAGAATGGAAAAATACAGGAATTTTCCTCGTTTTACCGCTCAATCGACGTACTGATTATTGACGATATTCAGTTTTTTTCGGGCAAGGAAAAAACACAGGAGGAAATTTTTCATATTTTCAACACCCTGCACCAATCAAACAAGCAGATTATTCTCTCGGCAGACAGACCCATCAAAGATATCAAGGGAATTGAAGACCGTTTGATCTCACGCTTTAACTGGGGACTTTCAGCAGACATTCAACCTCCTGATTATGAGACCCGCAAGGCTATTATCCTCAGCAAACTCCATCAAAGCGGTGTGAATCTGGATGAAACCGTTATTGAATTCATTGCGACCAATGTCACCGAGAATGTGAGGGAACTGGAAGGATGCATTGTCAAACTGCTTGCGGCCCAATCGCTTGATAACAGGGAAATTGATCTTCAGTTTACAAAATCAACACTGAAAGACATTATTCGCCACACAACAAAAAGGCTGACTCTCGATACGATAGAAAAAGCGGTCTGCTCTTACTTTTCTATTACGCCTAATGATCTGAAGGGAAAATCGAAAAAGAAGGAGATCGCCGTTGGACGACAGGTGGCGATGTATCTGTCGAAACTTCTGACCGATTCTTCACTGAAAACTATCGGCCTTCATTTTGGAGGAAGAGACCACTCAACCGTTATCCATGCTGTTAACACGACCACAAAAAAAGTTGACACGATTGGGGATGAACGAAAAAAAATAGAAGAGATCAAAAAAAGAATAGAGATCCTCTCTATGTAGTTGCGGGTGTTGATAAGGTGTTGGGTAGGTGTTGATATCTTCTTGATAACCTGTGTGTTATCAACACGTGATTGCGCAGGGGATATTCATCAACAAACCATACACACATACAAGAGGGTACAAGGCACAGGTTATCAACACTTTTACTATCGCTATCACGTAGTGTAACATACGATTTTTAAATTAATTAGCAGAAATTTGCAGTTTGTTGTCCAGATATCCACATCGTCAACAACAACAAATTTTTTAAATATTATAAATAGTTAAAGTTGGAGCAGATGAAACTCACCTCTTCGATCCGTCAATTACAGGATGCTATCGGCAAAGTTGCGCAAGCGATTCCCGCAAAAACCATTGATCCACGTTTTGAAAATGTTCACCTCTCTATCGAGTCTGGTAGCCTGACGTTATTCGCTACTGATGGTGAGTTATCAATAACTGCGAAAAGTGATGTAGAAACAAGTGATTCTGGTAATATTGGTGTTAAGGCGAGGACTTTGCAGGATTTTCTTAGAAGTATGTACGATACCGCAGTAACCTTTGTTATTGAACGCCAGGAAATCAGTGATCATGGAACTCTCCATATTACCACAGACAAAGGCAAGTATAAAATACCCTGCCAGTTTGAAAGCAAGCAGGAAAAACATGAAAAAACGTACGATATCTCTCTTGAACTTGAAACAGCAGAATTTCTTGATCTGATCCAAAAAACAATTTTTGCCTGCAGTGTCGATGGTATGAGACCCGCAATGATGGGGGTACTCTTTGAACTTGAAGGTAATACTATTACCGCAGTTTCGACTGATGGCCATCGGTTGGTACGATGCCGAAAAAACTACAACTCTGCAATTGGAGAAAAACAAAAAATCGTTATACCGGCACGCGTCCTTTCAATTTTGCAAAAACTTGCACAGCACGAATTTATTACCATGAGTATAGATTCAGATCGCAGGTTTGTTCGTTTTATTATTGGTAATATTGTGCTTGATGCATCCCTGATTATTGAACCATATCCAAATTATGATGCAGTAATTCCTGTAGAACACGACAAACATTTAATCATAGATCGCTCAATGATTTATGATTCTGTACGTCGTGTCGGACGTTTTTCAAGTATTGGAGATGTCAAGATGGTGATTGAAGGACAGTTACTGAAAGTTATGGCAGAAAATACAAATGAAGGAGAGGCAGCACAAGAAGAGATGCCATGTCTCTATACGGGAGATGATATTACTATAGGTTTTAATTCAAGGTTTATCGAAGCTGCTCTTGCACATCTCGATGATAATGAAATCAGAATTGAATTGAAAAGTCCAACAACTGCAGTTATTTTTAAACCTCACAAGACGGAAGAGGATGATAAACTGATTGTGCTCGTTATGCCTGTGAGAATAAATAATTGAGAGAGAAAATTTTTGAAATTACAGTGTATACATTACGAGAATTTCAGAAACCACCGGTTATTGAATTTTGAGCCAAGTGATGGTATATCTATTCTTTATGGGCCTAACGCATCAGGAAAGACCTCTATACTGGAAGGGGTTCACTATTGTGCATTGACAAGAGGTTTTCATAATGCACTTGATAGTGAGTGTCTTTTTTTTTCTTCTGATTTCTTTGTTCTTGAAAGCAGTTTTCTCGATGCTACAGAACGTGCAACAACCGTCAGAGTTCTTTATACAAAGGAAAAAGAAAAAAAAATTATTGTTGATAAGAGCGAAATAAAGCCTTTTTCAAGACATATTGGAAGGATTCCTTGTATTACCTTTTCACCGGCAGAACTGGTAATTGTTAATGGTGCACCAGCAGAAAGAAGGCGTTTTCTTGATAATGCTATTTGTCAGACAAACCGAAGATATCTTGACGATCTGTTGGCCTATAAAAGGGTATTGCAACAAAGAAATGCCCTGATTGGTCAGATGTATGAAAAGACAGGATCACAGAAAGAGATGCTTGCAATTTGGACAGATAGTCTTTCACGTCTTGCAGCCTCAATTGTTTATACAAGAATGCAGTTTTTATCTTCATTTTTGCCACTTTTTCAAACTCTCTATCAACTCTTATCACCTGATGAGCATCCGACCATAGTTTATCGTTGCTCACTCGGAAAAGTTTTTCATGATAGTTCAATTGATCAACTGTACAGCCAATTTCTTGTAAAGTTTGAAGAGACTGAACGAGAGGAAATTTTACGTGGGCAGACCATGACAGGCCCACATCGTGATGATTTACTTTTTTTACTCCATACCAGGGAGATTAAAAAATATGCTTCACAGGGTCAAATGCGCATCTTTCTTATAGCCCTCAAACTTTCACAACATCGTTTGTTTTCAGATATCCTCGGAGAAAAACCAATTTGCCTGCTTGATGATCTGTTCAGTGAACTGGATGCGTCTCACTCAAATGCCATTTTTCGTCTGCTTGAAACATGCGGTCAAACGATTATTACATCTGCTGAAAATAAACCATATAGTCACGTTGATTCAATCTCTATCGAATCTTTGAAGGGTATAAAGGAGATCTAAAGGTGTCACGCACAAAAAATCCCAAACAATTTTCAGTAGTGGCTGGTGAAATGTGTCAGGTATTGGGATTGACAGAAGCTTATCAGCAGTATAAAACATTACAGGTTTGGAAGAGTGTTGTTGGAGATACGATATCTGCATCAACAACAATAGAACGTTTCTCGAATGGGGTGTTGTTTATAAGAGTAAAAAATTCTACCTGGAGAATGGAACTTAATTTCCGAAAACAGAACATTCTCGAAAAATTGAATGCTGCTTTGGAAAATTCGATGGTAAAAGAGATTATTTTTAAATAAAAAGGAGCATCATCTGCGATAATGCTCCTTTCCAAAAAAACATCAAAGATTGCAACTGAGTCGATAGATTTCTATCATTTTTTCTGCATAAGACTTTCCAAAAGCTATACATTTCTCAAACTCGGGTTCATGTGGTTTGAATTTAACCATGACGTTCTGATCAAAAACCTTGAGTTTAAGCATGGTAAAGTTGCTCTCTATCATACGTACGGCTTCACCACTCCAACCGTATGAGCCAAATGCTGCAGCAAGTTTTCCCTTGTCGCGTATGGGGTTGATTGTTGCAAAAATCTGATATATTTGGGGTAAAATATTCTGATTTATTGTTGGTGATCCTACAATAATACCTGAACAATGAGCGATCTTTTCTTCAAGTACAGATGCCTGGACGGATTCAATGTCACAGATATCGATTTTGAAGTCACATGATTGGCTCAGTCCTTCCGCGATTTTCTCGGCCATTAATGTTGTGTTTTCATAGGCCGAAACGTACGCGATAAGAATGTTTTTTTCTTGTGGTAAAGCAATTGCAGTTGTTGCATATTTCATTGAAAGATCAACATATTTTTGCCAGTTTGATCTCAGAATCGGACCATGTCCCGGGCAAATAATATTGATATCAAGCGGTTTAATTTTTTCAATAGCCTGAAGCATGTATTTGCTGAATGGCCTCAGAATACTGTTAAAGTAGTAGGTAAAAGAGTCGTCAAAATCACCTACTGCATCATCAAACATACCTGCATCGCAAAAATGTGATCCAAAAGAATCACAGGTGAATAAGATACGATCCTCTTCAAGCCAGGTATAAATGGTATCAGGCCAATGCAGATTAGGTGCATTGATAAAATGAAGGGTTTTATTACCAAGACTAAGAGTATCGCCTGTTTTGACCACCAATGATTTGAAATCATGGCCAGTCTGATCACGAAGAAACTTTATCGCGTTGCCACTGCCAACAACTGTTGCATTCGGGGCGATTGCAAGCAGGTTCCTGACATTGCCGGAGTGATCAGGTTCTGTATGGTCCACAACGATGTACTCAATTTCTGCCGGATCGGTAACTTGTTTTAATTTTGAAAGATACGCTGGCCAGAATTTTTCTTTTGTTGTTTCAATAACCGTTTTCTTTTCGGCATTGATGAAATAGGAGTTATAGGTCGTTCCATATTTCGTCTCCATAACAATGTCGAAGGTGATAAGACCAGGATCAAGAACACCAATCCAGCTTACGTCGTCTGTTATTTTCAGTATGTTGTTGTCTGTCATTATTACTATTAGGAAAATTCTAAAAAAATAAGGGTTTACCGTTCTAATACATGCAAAATGTACTGAGAGTTCCCTCCATGAACAGTGACGGTAATATAAGCAATATTACTGTTCGTAAAATGACTGTCAAGTCAATTCTCCACCGAACGGATCTGTCTCCGTATGTCGTATCTCCCTTTGAAGTTCAATACCATCTGCAGAAAAAGAAAACAGTGTATCATCAGAAAAAATCATACTATAATCCTGGGGTTTAAAAAAGGGAAGAAATTTTTGACAATGCTCATCCAGACGCTTGAGATAAAAGTGTGTATTTTCATCCGGTTTTTCTCTTTTCCATTCAGACGCAAGCTTTCCTTTATCGTACGCAGATGATCCTGCGCCCGTTCCTGCTATATAGAAAGTTATTCTCTCCCCTTTTGTTATGTTCAGTCCTGCCTTTATTACGATTTCATAGGTTATTGCCTTTGATCTTTTACCTGATTTAACATCTTCAAGATATTGTTCGAGTGAATTTTTCAGGCTTTCTGTTCTTGAAAAATCAGAAATATCCAGTTCATGATTTAAAATCTTGTTTCTGTATTCGGTAAATAAATTATGCAGTCCATTGATATCCTCGGTTAAGAGGGTTTCAAATCCTCTTCTGACAAAATCCCTTCCAAATTTCTCACCACTTCTGCTGGTAAGTGAAGAACCTTTCAGTTTCATCACATTATCATATCCAAGAAGGGCGTAATTCTTTTTCATATAGGAAATCATTTTTTTGAATCTCCCGTCAAAGCCGATATTGATACCAGACGGCATAAGAGATGAGACTTCACTGACCAGTTCTCGTTCAGCCATTTCGCTCTGCACGTCCGGAGGTGGTATAAACAGAATTCCATCCGTATCAACCTCAATGATCTTGCATCCTCTTGCTTCAAATTCCATGATCATTTTTTTTGCAATAGCCTGTCCCGTTGTTGTCACCTTGTCGGCCTCAAAAAAATCGTTGAAAATACCTCCACTGAATCCAAGGTAACCGTACATGGCATTGATCAGGATTTTGAAAGAACTTTGCATCGCATCAAAATTGGCAGCAAGGGTGGATTTCCCGAGATTATTTTCATTTCGTGCTCTCTCTTTTGCTTTGAATCGAAGCTCTTTAAGGTCGTTAAGTACCAATGGAAATATTTTCAGTTCATCACTTTTAGGGCAAATATCATATGAAAGCATGATTGAAGGATAGAGAGATTCAACATCCGCATAGACAATAGGACCAAGAATGCCTTTAAGAAATATCTCGGTATATCCACCGGAGTGCTGTTGACCAGATGTGGGTTTTGGTATTGACTGCTTTCGACGCAGATACTCTCTTACAAAGAGTACCTCAATTTTGGCAGCCTGTCCAATACGAGAGGTCATGGCATACGTATATGGCAGCATTTGTGAAAGGTAGAAATTGCTGCCGGATAGAAGTGATGAGAGCGCTCTTGTTTCGCGCACATCATCCAGGGCATAGGCAAGAAGCTTCTCATGATTATTTTGCCAAAGAGAGGCGATATCCTTGTATTCGATGTAGGTACGCTCTTTTGAGGCAAAACCAAAATGTTTTGCAACTGCTTTTAGTCCATAACTCTGCATTGAGCGCCGTGATACATCATAGCTTTGTACCAGAAAAAGGGTGTCGATGACATGGCGTCCCGGTATATCAAAAAAGGGATAATCAATGCTCCGTTCCGCAAAACGAATCGATGCTGGATATGTTTTTGCTAACAACCCATTACGTCCAATGGCAAAAGGAATTCCATATCGATCACATCTTCGCTGCAGATAGGAGAGATCAAAACTGAAAATATTGTGTCCCTCGATTACATCAGGATCCATTTTCACAATAAGGGTAACAAGCTCTTCAAGAAGCTCCTTTTCCGTCCTGTTTTTAGAATGAAGAACCTGTTCCCATCCCCTGCTATCACTCAAAGAAATGATAATCACCTCATCCTCTTCAAGAGCTGATCCACTATTTTGCCTTTTCATGGGATCATAATGGGTCTCAATATCAAGCTGCATTCGATACAGGTCGTCAAATATCATACCCTTGAAAAGGGTTTTTCCACTTTGCAGAAAGTATTGCGTTACTGCGTCACCTTTACTGTAGAGCAGTGAATTATTATCGTATTGTGTGTTTTTATCCTGATTCTCTGTTGTGTCGTTAAGACGTTTTCTGTTGATAAAATCAATAGCGCGTCTATGATTTTTCCAGTTCCGAAAAATCGCAAGATTTTTGTAATAGTTCGTTCCAGCAAGCGTTACGAGCCAGAATTTCTCGTTTTCTTCAGGTATAAATCCGTCCAGTAAAGAGTTTTCAGAAAGGAAGAAAAATGGAAAAAATGGTTCATCATGATAACTGACCCCATTGTCATCCCTGTTGAATAGCCTTATATGGGTGTCTGAAAGCTGGTATGCTCCAACAATCCGCTCCTCTTTATCTTTACCAAAGAGCAGATCGTTGGTTACGATATCACTGATTATGCTGTCCATGATTGCTTGTTTAATTGAGAGCGGAAACACAGGATTATGTTTCATGTGAAACACGCACTGTTGCTCAGCGACCGAGACGTATCATGAGCACAGAAATATCTGATGGCGAGACACCAAGAATTCTCGATGCCTGTCCTATGGTCTCGGGTCGAAGCTTCATCAGTTTTTCCCTTCCCTCATTTGAAAGGCCGGTAACATGATCGTAACTGAAAGAAGCGGGAATCTCATGCAAATCCAAACGCAGTATTTTTTCGGCCATTAACAGATCCCGTTTAAGATAACCTTCATATTTCAGATCAATCTCAACCTGTTCAAAGACTAATGGGTCGTCAGTCACTGCATAGACGCTTTCTTTGAAAGAGAGAGCGGATTCAAGCAGCATGTGAAAATGTACTCCGGGTTTTTTTAACAGGTTCACTGCGCTTTGTGTCGTCGTTACTGGTGGATGCCCGAGTCCCGCAAGTAACGTATTCGCAATTTCGGGCTTGATTTTCGTGTCAAGACAGAGTTGATTGAGAGTATCAATGAGCCTTTTTTTATTGGTGCAGGCAGAAAAGGTATCGGCATCAATCAGTCCCGCTGATTTTGCTTGGTGACAGAGACGGATATCAGCATTGTCATGACGAAGCAACAGGCGGTGTTCAGCAGAAGAGGTAAACATTCTGTAGGGTTCATTTGTCTCTTTTGTAACAAGATCATCAATGAGTACACCGATATAGGCATCAGAGCGCTTCAAATGGAGCGGTGCTCGACCCTGAAGCAGAAGAGTGGCATTTATTCCGGCAATTAATCCCTGTGCTGCAGCCTCTTCATAACCAGAAGTCCCATTAATCTGGCCAGCAAAAAAGAGATTCTTTACAAGCTTTGTTTCAAGACTTCTATTGATTTGATAAGGAAAAAAGTAGTCATATTCAATTGCATATCCAGGGCGTATCATTTTAACGTTACGGAGTCCGGGAAGAGATTGCAGCGCTTCTAACTGAATCTCTTCAGGAAGTGATGTTGAAAAGCCATTGACATACATTTCATTGGTATCGAAACCTTCCGGTTCGAGAAATATATGGTGGCTCTCCTTGTCAGGGAAACGACAGATTTTATCTTCAATGGATGGGCAATATCTTGGACCTATACCTTGAACTTTCCCTGTAAATAATGGAGATCGGTCAAATCCTTTTTTCAGGATCTCATGTGTTGCTTTTGTTGTTTTTGTAACAAAACAGCTAATCTGATGCCGGTTAATGACCGGGGTGTTCCTGAATGAAAATGAGATTGGCAGAGGATCACCTGATTGTTCTTCAACCAAATCGTACTCAACCGATCGCGCATCTATTCTTGCTGGTGTTCCCGTTTTTAGTCTACCTGCCGCAAAACCATATTTAACAAGATCCTCTGTTAGCCCGTATACTGGAGGTTCGGCAATGGTTCGGCCACCAGCATAATGATTCATGCCAATATGGATCAGGCCATTCAAAAACGTTCCACAAGAGAGGATGGCCGCCCTGCCATTGATGATACGTCCCGACATAAGCCGCACCCCTGAAAAAGCTCCGCCTGAGCACTCAATCCCAACAACAGTGTCCTGGAGAAGATCAATATTAGCCTCCTTCTCGATAACATTCCGCATATACAGTGAGTATAATGTTCGGTCAGCTTGTGCTCTTGGAGAGTGCATGGCTGGTCCCTTGCTTCTGTTGAGCATTCGGAATTGTATACCGGTAGCGTCAATAGCTTTTGCCATTTCACCCCCAAGGGCATCGATCTCTCTCGTGATTTGCCCCTTTGCGACGCCTCCTATTGCGGGATTACAGGACATCCGGGCAATTGCGGTGAGATCAGAGGAGATAAGCAGGCAGGATGAACCCATTCTTGCTGCAGAAAGGGCAGCTTCGCATCCAGCGTGACCTGCTCCAGTAACTATGATATCGTACATTTTCTGCTTATTGTTTCACGTGAAACATTTAGTTTGACTGATTAAGAATGGCTGTTATCAAAGATACGAATTATCGAACTTTTCCGTTCGATATTCCTTTGTTTAAAGTGGTTAACAGGTATGTGTATTATATGTGTATTGTTTTTTTTGACTTTGGATATTAAAGTGTTTGGTCTTATACTGCATCTTGGTGTGGAGTGGCGTTATGGCTGTGGATAATTTTGTTATGTAGAAGAATGAGTGGATGAGTCGGGCCCTGCAATTACGTTGGAAGATTGATATCTTCAGGGGTGCGGCTTGTATCGGTCTGCGTTTCGGATTTCCGTGATTGCATTGGGGGATAATAAAAAAATTGCAATAAATCGGCGCTTTCTTTATATACCTATATAGTTATGCATACTAATAAACCCGGCAGGCTTAGCTGAAAGCTTTGTAGTCCCCCCCTTTAAACCGTAAATATGTCTATGAAAAGAAGACAATTTCTTGCGTCGGGAGCCATAATTTCTTCATTTTTATCGCTGTTTCCCGAGAAACTGCTTGCAGAGTGGAACTCTGAATTTTTTAGGCAGTCTTCATTGGAGCAAGCATTCCTGAATGCTCTGGGCACAAAGGATCTTCTTCGCTCTAATGGAGTAACAATTGTTGCGCCTCCTGTAGCGTCCGACGGTTCGGCTGTGCCTGTTGAAATTCATTCCTCTTTAAAGTGCGATCAGCTTTTCCTCTTTGTTGAAAAAAATCTTACTCCTCTTGTTTTCAAATGTGATCTGCACGAAAGTATGCAGCCATATTTTTCACTGAATATCAAGATGAAAGAGGGGTCAGCACTTCATGCTGTTGTGAGGGAGAGTGGCAAATATTATGTGACATCCGTGCAGGTTGAGGTAGTTGCGCAAGCCTGTTAATCAAGAATCAGATATCTTTCTACAATGAGCAGCAGTGTAAGAATTTTTGCCCGCGAGGAGAGTGGTATTGTCCATGTTAAAATTATTATTCCACACCCAAATGAATCCGGCTCACGAAAAGATGAGCAGGGTAATCTTGTTGCCGCACATTTTATAAAAGAGGGGGCCGTCTTTCTCAATGGTAAACCTCTTTTTGATATTCAGCTTGGCCCATCAGTTTCAAGAGATCCTTTTCTTCAGTTCAGGTTTTCCGGAAAGAAAGGTGATATCGTGAAAGTTTCGTTTATCGACAACAAGGATGAGCATTTTGTTGCGGACACTGTCGTTCAATAATAGAGTTCCGGTTAGAGAACGGTAATGACTTTTTATCACTAAATATGGAGGAAATACGTTATGGCGGTTAAATTAAGGGTATGGCTGACTGCATGCGCCTTCTCTACGTTAGCGCTTGCCACAGGAAGTGGCGCTTATGCTGCAGGGAATGCTGCCGGTGCAAAGCCTGTCAGGCAAGTGCAGGCAAAACGTGCTGAGGCAAATCCGCGTGGTCTGGTTCTTTCGCTTTCCTGTTCATCATGTCATGGTACGGATGGTAAAAGTGTAGGCATTATTCCGTCGATTTCAGGCAAGACGACCGAGTACCTTGAGACGGCATTAAAAGCCTTTAAATCAGGAGCACGTTACTCGACGGTTATGAGCCGCCATGCCAAAGGATATACCGATGAAGAGATCCGGCTGATTGCCGAGTATTTTGGAAAAAATAACAAATAAGCCGGAGGATGATTATGACGCATAAACTTTCACGTCGGGATTTCAATAAACTTCTTCTGTCGGGTGTCGCTGGTTCTGCATTCGGAATATTTGGTTCGTCGAACAAGGCATTTGCCGGTTCAAAACGAGTGGTTGTTATTGGTGGCGGTTTTGGAGGAGCTGCTGCAGCAAAATACCTGAGAAAACTTGATCCATCAATTTCTGTGACGCTGGTTGAGCCAAAAGCAACCTTCTATACCTGCCCGTTCAGTAACTGGGTGCTCGGTGATCTGAAAACGATGAATGATATTGCCCAGACCTATACCGTCCTCAAGAATATGTACCAGATCAACATTATCGCTGATTCTGCAGTGGCGGTTGATGCTTCGAAAAGCACGGTCAAGCTAAAAAACGGTCAGGTGCTGAACTATGATCGTCTTATTGTTTCACCTGGAATCGATTTTAGATGGGACTCCATACCAGGGTACAGCGAGAGCGTTGCTAACAGTAAAATGCCTCATGCTTTTCAGGCAGGCCCCCAGACCATTCTGCTGCATAAACAGCTTCATGAGATGAGGAACGGAGGCAGGGTGCTCATCTGTCCTCCAGGCAATCCTTTCAGGTGCCCTCCCGGACCTTACGAAAGAGCAAGCCTGATTGCTGGTTATCTGAAAGCAAAGAAACCACTCTCTAAAATTGTTATTCTTGATCCAAAAGACAAGTTCTCAAAACAGGCTCTGTTCAAGAAGGGTTGGGAGCGTCTTTATCCCGGTATGATTGAGTGGCGATCAGGTACAGCAGGTGGCAAGGTAACGGCGGTTGATGCTGCGGCAATGACCGTGACTACTGAGTTTGGTGTAGAGAAAGGTGATGTCATCAACGTCATCCCTCCCCAGAAGGCAGGAAAAATTGCGTTTGATGCAGGTCTGACCGATGCAACAGGTTGGTGCCCCATCAACCCCGTCTCGTTCGAATCAACCATTCATCCTGGAATCCATGTTATCGGTGATGCATCAATCGCCGGAGCGATGCCTAAATCTGGCTTTGCAGCAAGTAGTCAGGGTAAGGTGGCAGCGGCGGCCATTGTCCGCTTATTCCAGGGTAAAGTACCCGCAGCGCCTTCGCTGGTCAATACCTGTTACAGCTTGCTTGCTCCCGGATATGGTATTTCCGTTGCAGGTGTTTACAAACTGACCGCAGAGGGTATTGTTGAAATAAAGGATGCTGGCGGAGTGACACCAATCACGGCTGATGATGACCAGCTCAACGAGGAAGCCATGTTTGCTGCAGGATGGTACAGCAATATTGTGCATGATACCTGGGGATAAGATTTTTTTGTAGTTGACAGAAGTAAAAGCCCGGCTGGAAGCCGGGTTTTTACTTTGCACTCTGTTGATCCGGCTATCTTGGGCGGGGATGCAGATTGTTAGATAATCAATACCCCATTTTATATATTGGCTCAATTATTTCTTTCGAGCGTAACGCGATGCCATCAATGAAAAATAAACGTTTTAACCTTCTTCTTATTGCCGTTGCCACTCTTCTGGCTCTCTGGTCATTATGGCCAACCTGGAGTGACTATACTCTTTCGAAGCAGCTCGATTCTTTTGCTTCAGCGCAGGATAGTCTGAAATATGTACTGAATCACCGCGAAGAGCTTGAAAACGCCCGCAAAAAGAGTCTGAAACTCGGTCTGGATCTGAAGGGCGGGATGCATCTGGTTATGGAGGTCGATCAGGTGGATCTTTTTGAACAGAAAGCATGGAATAAGGATGGGAAGTTTACCGCCATCATGCAGAATGTTCGGACAAAAGCATCGCAAAGTGATGCAAAGGTTATTGATCTTATCTCCTCCGAGTTCAAGAGTCAGAATATTCGCCTGAGCCGATATTTCTATGATATCCGCAATTCAGATCAGGAAATTGTTACGAAACTGGAAAAAGAGTCTGAAGATGCCCTGAACCGGGCCAAGGAGATTATCCGTAATCGTATTGATCAATATGGTGTTGCCGAACCAGTCATTACAACCCAGGGAAGCAGAAAAATCATTATTGAGCTTCCTGGTGTTTCAGATGAAAACAGGGTAAGAAACCTGCTCAAAGGGACGGCAAAACTTGAATTCAGGCTTCTCCGTGAACCTGAAGTGATGGTCAGGACACTTGACAGAATCAACTCATATCTTGTTCAAAATCAACAGAATAGTGCCGCAGTACAGGTTGCTCCCGTTCCTGACTCATCATCAGCCGCTCTGCTGGCGCCTGTCGCGCTCTCCGAGCCCAAACCTGTAGCGCCCGTCACTCCGCAGTCATCTGCAAAGCCGCTTTATGATGTTATTGGTGTTTTTCAAAATGGTACCGCATTTACAACCGAGCAATCGAAGGAGTATGTTGTATCGCTGTTGCACCGCAGTGACATCGTGGCATTATTCCCTCCGGATAGTGAGTTACTGCTTGCAGCCAAGCCTGATGTTGGCAAAAATGGAGAAAAGCTCTATTCCATCTATCTGGTCAGAAAGGGGCCTGAGCTGACAGGTGGTGTTATTACAGAGGCAAAAGCCACTTTCGGCTCAGAGGGTGTGCAGCCTGAGGTTTTGATGTCGATGAATTCCGAAGGAACGTCAAAATGGGCTCGTATTACGGGAGCCAATATCGGCAAGCGCATTGCAATTGTGCTGGATGGAGCCGTCTACAGCGCTCCTGTTGTGCAGTCAAAGATTCCAAACGGTAATTCAGTGATCAACGGGATTGAAAGTCTTGAAGAGGCGAAAGATCTTGAAATTGTCCTTAAAGCGGGCGCTCTTCCTGCTCCAGTCCGCATTATTGAAGAGAGGACGGTTGGGCCATCACTCGGCGCCGATTATATCCGCGCTGGAATGCAGTCCATTATCTGGGGTTTTGTGGCCGTGGCTATTTTTATGGTGGTTTATTACCGACAGGCGGGAATTGCTGCTGATGTAGCTGTGGTGCTTAACATCCTTATTGTGCTCTCGGTGCTGGCAGGTTTTAATGCATCGCTTTCACTTCCGGGTATTGCCGGGATTGTGCTGACCATGGGAATGGCGGTTGATGCGAATGTTCTGATCTACGAACGGATACGTGAAGAGCTTGCTGAAGGAAAGTCTGTCATCACTGCCGTGACGCAAGGTTATGAACGGGCATTTTCCTCGATTCTTGATTCACATGTGACAACCCTCTCTGCGGCATTTCTGCTGTATACGTATGGTATAGGGCCTATTCAGGGATTTGCTGTCACATTGCTGATCGGTACCTCGGCAAGCTTGTTTACGGCCATTGTGGTGACCAGGGAGATCTTCCATCTGTTGCTCGCCAAAAATCTTATGTCAGACAAAAGTTTCGGTTAATATTTCAAGACGTTTCAACCCATGAGGATCTTACACAATACCAGCTTTAACTTTATCCGATATCGTAAAATTGCGTACGGTTTTTCTCTTGTTCTGCTTGTTTCGGGCCTTGTTTCTCTCGTTGCTAAAGGACTGAATTACGGTATTGATTTCAGGGGAGGTTCTGAAGTGGTGATACGGTTCGAGAAAGACGCTGATGTCGGCCAGATTCGTTCGATACTTGATGCGGCAGGTGTTTCAGGCACGCTGAAGCAGTACGGTATGGATCGCTCTTTTCTGTTCAGCACGGTTTTCCAGGGAGATACGGGGGAGTTGAAATCGCTTGTATCCAATGCACTTAATGATCGGATCAAGGATAATCGTCATGAAATTGTTCGCATTGATGCTGTGGGTCCGAGTATTGCATCCGATTTGAAATGGTCTGCGGTGAAAGCTCTTGTTGCAGCCCTTATTGCGATTCTTATTTATGTCGGCATCCGGTTTGAAACAAAATTTGCCGCAGCAGGTGTTCTCGCGATTTTGCATGATGTGCTGACAGTTCTCGGAATTTTCAGTATTCTTGGCGGCCTCTTTGCGTTTATGCCCCTTGAAATGGATCAGAGTATCATTGCGGCTTTCCTCACCATAGCAGGTTACTCCATTACCGATACCGTTGTGGTTTATGACCGTATCAGAGAGAGGATCCGGGGTCAGAAACCCTCTGAATATGAAAGGATTTTCAATGAAAGCATGAACCAGACTCTCAATCGTACAATCATCACCTCGGGGACGACGCTGATCAGTGTTTTTGTACTCTTTATCTTTGCCGGTCCGGCAATCAGGGGTTTTGCCTTTGCCGTCTTTATTGGTATCCTGATTGGTACCTACTCTTCAATCTTTGTGGCTGCACCTCTTGTCTATGATTGGCTCAGGATTACAAAAAGCTCCGTCCGTTTACGGGGAAGCAAGGTATCCTGAATGTGTTCTGATCACTCTGCTCTTTTATTCACTTTTTTCCCTTGTCTCCATTGTGTGGCAAGGGAACTCGATAAACATTCACCAGTAAGGAAAACCAGGGCATGAAAAAAGTATTTGGGAAAGCCGCATTGCTGCTTTTTATCGGATCATCATCTCTGCAAGCACCAGCCATTGCCGACATGGCTGATCGGATTGTTGCTGTAGTTGGAAATGAGGTCATCTTTAAATCAGAAATAGATTCAAGGGAACTCATGGCTCGCATGCAGTATCCCGAACTGACCAAAAACAATGGTTTGTCGCGTTCTATACTTGATGGGCTGATTGATCAGAAAATCATCCTTGCAAAAGCCAAAATTGACAGTGTCAGCATTGATGAAAATTCCATATCCTCTGCGGCAAGCGAACGGTTCAGGGAGCTGGGTACCAAATTCACCTCAAAAGCTGATATGGAGAGCCGTCTTGGCAAGTCCTCTGCCGGTATTCTTGAGGGGATTCGCCAGGAGCTGCGCAATCAGCAATTGGTCGATACGCTACGGCGCAAAAAGAGCGCAGGGGTTACTGTCAGTTATGATGAAGTGATGGCATTCTATTCGGCGAACAAGGAGCAGATCCCCCAGATCCCTGAAGAGGTCTCTGTTTCCCAGATTCTCAAATATCCCCCCGTTTCGGCGGAGGAGAAGGCACAATCGCTTGCAACGATGGAGCGGATTCGGACGGAGATCAAAGGTGGCGCCGATTTTGCTGCTATGGCAAGGCAGTACTCCCAGGATCCAGGTTCAGCCCAGTCAGGAGGTGATCTTGGTTTTGTCGCGAAAGGTCAGCTTATACCGAGTTTCGAGAATGCAGCCTACGCTCTCAATGAAGGAAAAATTTCTGATATCGTTGAGACCCGTTATGGATATCATCTTATTCAGTTGCTCAGCAAAGAGCCGAATTCGATCCATGTCCGCCATATTCTCATTGGATTTGATCGCAAGTCAGGAGATTTTTCATCGGTGACCCAGCAGCTCAATGCCGTGCGTGCTGATGTTCTGGGTGGCAAAGAGACTTTTTCTGATATGGCAAAAAAATATTCCGAAGATCCAGCTTCTGCAGCGCAGGGAGGTACGATTCTTTTGTCGGGGTCATCAAATCCACTCTTTTCACCTCTTGCGTTACGCCCTCAACTGCAGCAGATCATCTCAACATTGCAGAAGAGCGGCGATATCAGCGAGGTTCAGAAAATCGAGCCGCCACAGGGTGAGCCGTTCTATGCGATATTGAGACTGAACGAGCGTATTCCAGCTCACAAGCTTGATATTGAGAAAGATTATGCGTACCTCGAAGAGCTGGCACTCGCGGATAAAAATCAGCAGATCTTTATCAAGTGGGTGGAGCAGCTCCGCAAGGAGGTTTACGTCCGTACTTCAGACATCTAAGCGGCGGACGTACCGTGCATTTTTCTCGATAAACTCTCTCCGGGGTTCAACCTTGTCTCCCATAAGCGTGGAAAATACCTGGTCTGCTTCCATGGCGTTTTCCACGTTGACCAGCAGGAGTGAGCGGTGAGCCGGGTCCATGGTGGTACTCCAGAGCTGTTCAGGATTCATCTCTCCAAGACCTTTGTACCGCTGGATGTGGATATTCGCCTTACCCTTCTGCATCTTCTTCATGCCATCTGAAATACTGTTGCGCTCCTCATCATCCCATGCATACTGCTGATCTTTGCCTGATTTAACCAGGTAAAGCGGAGGCTGGGCAATAAAGACTCTGCCAGCTTCAATCAGGGCCCGCATGTAGCGGAAGAAGAAGGTCAGGAGCAGAGTTCTGATGTGTGCTCCGTCAACATCAGCATCAGTCATGATGATGATTTTGCCATAGCGGAGCTTTTCAACCGAAAACTCCTCTTCACCGAAACTGGTGCCAAGAGCAAGAATGATGGTCTTGATCTCCTCGTTCTCAAGCATTTTGTGCAGCCGGGCCTTCTCCACATTCAGAATTTTGCCTTTAAGAGGAAGAATTGCCTGGAAGCTCCGGTCGCGACCCTGCTTGGCACTGCCGCCTGCCGAATCACCCTCGACGATATAGAGTTCACAATGCTCAGGGTCATTGATCGAACAGTCAGCAAGTTTTCCCGGCAAGCCAGAGCTTTCGAGCACCGATTTTCTGCGGGTAAGCTCCTTTGCCCTTCGGGCCGCCTCTCTCGACATGGCAGCGCCCTTCACCTTTTCAATAATCATCTTGAGCACATTCGGATTGCTTTCGGCAAACTCCGACAACTGCTCATTGATGACGGTTTCGACAATACTCTGCGTCTCCGAGTTTCCAAGCTTGGTCTTGGTCTGCCCCTCAAACTGCGGTTCAGCCACCTTGACGGAGATAACGGCAGTCAGCCCCTCCTTGAAATCATCACCAGTGAGGGATAACTTCAGGTTTTTCAGCAAATCGTTCTTCTGCGCATAGGCATTAAGTGTTCTGGTCAGAGCCTTGCGGAAGCCGGTAACGTGTGTGCCTCCCTCATGCGTATTGATGTTGTTGACATAGCTGAAGACATTCTCCTGATAGGTATCATTATACTGGAGCGCTATTTCAACAATGGTGCTGTCCCGTTCGCCGTAAAGATAGATCGGCTCCTTGAGCAGGTTGAGGCGGTTCTGATCGGTAAACTGGACAAACTCCTTGATTCCGCCTTCATAATGGAAGATTTCCTGGAACCCTTCAGTATCCTGCACCGTGATCGAGAGCTCTTTGTTGAGGAATGCAAGCTCCCGCATTCGGTCGATAATAATATCCTTGCGTAACTCGGTAGTCTTGAAAATAAGATGGTCTGGCAGAAAGGTGGTTTTCGTACCGCGATGGTCTGAACTGCCGATAACTTTGACATCACCCTGTGGAACGCCCCGCTCAAAGCGCTGGAAATAGAGCTTGCCGTCGCGGGAGACCTCGACCTCACACCACTCCGAAAGGGCGTTGACCACCGAAGCGCCAACACCATGCAGACCGCCGGAGACCTTGTATGCCCCCTTGTCGAACTTGCCGCCAGCGCCAATGACCGTCATGACCAGCTCAAGCGCCGATTTCTGCTTTTCCGGATGAATATCCACCGGAATACCCCGACCATGGTCAATCACCGTAACCGACCCATCAGGATTCAGGGAGACAAAGATATAATCGTTGAAGCCTCCAAGCGTTTCATCAATCGAGTTGTCGACAATTTCGTAGACAAGATGGTGAAGGCCACGGCTGTAAATATCGCCAATATACATGGCAGGGCGCATGCGGACATGCTCGATGCCATCAAGAACCTGAATGTTGGTTGCTCCGTAGCTCGCTTCTGTCGGAGGTGTCGGGAGGGAAAGGATATCGTCTTCCTGCATAATAGTCAGCTATAACTGGTGAGATGGAAATTGAACCTCAAGATAATAAAAATGCCGTCATAATGCTTGCCTATCGGCGAGGAATCAAGCCCAGAAAGCATCGGGAAAATGTTCAATAATAAACGAGCTTATCCGTTTTTCCTCCATATGTTGCACGCGAATTGCAAGCACGTCAAAGCGGCAGTCGCACTCCCCTGCGCTGTGGAGAGCAAGGTAAGCCCGCGCCGCCTTGATGATCTCATGCTGTTTCTGGAGTGTCACCGCTTCAGCCGGGTGCCCCTTGGCAGAAGAGAGGCGGGTTTTTACCTCAACAAAGCAGAGTGTTCTGCCCTGCCGGGCGATAATATCAATCTCATTGCGATGGAATCGGTAATTGCGCTCAAGGATGCGGTACCCTTTTTTGACCAGATAGTCCGCAGCGAGCTGCTCACCCTCCTGACCGAGCAGATGCGGGTCGTACCCTGTAGTCATGGCTTTTCACCCAGTTGACGAAGCCTGAAGCTCTGGCGGTGAATCGGGCAGCGTCCATGCTGGCGGATAGCTTCGACATGCACTCTGGTAGGGTAGCCGACATGGCGCTCAAAACCGTATTGCGGGTACTCACCGGCGTACGCCACCATCAGCTCATCCCGATGGGTTTTGGCCAGCACCGATGCAGCCGCAATTGAAAAGACCTTCGAATCCCCCTTCACAACAGTTTCATAAGGGATTGGGAGCTCTGTGCGGAACCGGTTGCCGTCAACAAGAAGCAGTTCTGGCTGGATCGGTAATGCTGCAACCGCTTGGTTCATGGCAAGCATGGTCGCCTGGAGGATGTTGATTTGGTCAATGGTCTCGGGATCAACTTCAGCAACCGCCCAGTAAGCCGCCGCATCTCTGATAGCCGGGGCAAGCAATTCCCTCTCGGATGCCGAGAGCTTCTTGGAATCATTCACCCTCTCAAGTATCGTACCAACCGGCCTGAACCAGCGAGGGAAGATAACCGCCGCCGCAACCACAGGCCCGGCAAGTGGACCCCGGCCAGCCTCGTCAATACCGCAGACAAGCGCCGTTGTTTGCCACAGAGGCCATTCGTAATCGGTGATCATCTCTTCTTCTTGCCTCGGTTCTTTGTTGTAAAGTGGGCCATTTCTGATGTGCGGTGAAAACCCTCGATGCCGATCACTCCCTTGATAAAGCTCCATTCAGAAACTGGATGAGAGGGTTCACTACAGCGAATGTTTTGGCAAGTTCCGCCACAAATCCGGGATTTGTGACTTCATCATCGGTGAAAAAGCGCTGGGTGTAGTACCCTTTGAACTTGAGATACTCTATTGCCGGATTCGTGCTGTCATACCCTTTTGGCGGCCTGATCAGCTTCCCTGAAGGCAGGATCCCTTCTGGAAAATGAGAAGAGAACTCTTTTTGAGCAATGAGTGACTGCCACTCGGCGAAATGAGCATCAATCTCCCGCCTGAGCTCTTCCAGAACGGCGGCTTCGGGCATATAGATGCCTCCCCCGGCAAACGTTGCACCCGGCTCGATGTGGAGGTAGTAACCTCCGAGGGGGCCTTTCCTTCCGCCTTTGCTGATGAAGGCAAAGAAATTCGTCTTATAGGGAGATTTGTCTTTTGAAAACCGGATATCCCGGTTGATGCGCATCATGCAGCTCTTCGGATCAAGGCCTGAAAGGGCAATACCCTGGTCAAACGCAGAGATCGCCACAAGAAGTTGAAGCACCGTATCGAGCATTTCGCCATAAGCCTGCTGGTACTCGCTCTTGTGCTCCGTGAACCAGACTCTCTCATTATTGCCCTTCAACTCCCGGAGAAAGGCAAGGGTTGTGTCGGTAATCATCGGTGTCTATATAATGTTTGCCAAAGGATTGTCTTGATCAGTTACTGTCTTCACCTTGTCAGCCTTAGCTTCGGATTTTCCTCGTTCAATAGCTTCAATGACTTTGGGATCAGAGAAATATCTGTCCGTGTCGCTTATTTTTCGTGCAGGTACAATTTCATAGGTCTCTGTGCCACCACACTGGACGATGACACGCTCATTATTGGCCATGTTCAGATACTTACGGAGGTTTTTGCGCAACTCCGTTGTGCTGACTGCGATCATGATTTTAGCTTTATAGTTACCGTATACTGTACAAGATTAAGAATTTTTTCTTGAATGTCTATACTGAGCCTCTTTAAAAGCTTTTGCGTGACCTCTAACACTTTTTTTGTATGAATGCCAGTTTGAGATATACCCTATTTACTGCAATGTGCTCTCTTATATTCGTTCAACTCTCTACTGCCAGTTTAGCATAGTGCCTCTATTTTCAATTGGATCTGCAGCATGGCCTTGTGAACGATATGGATTTTATCTATTTTAACTTGGGTGTTTTTACCCATTTTTTTGCGAAAAGAGAGTCCTTGCATCATTTCATCATTTTGCTCCGTAACCGATCATAAATAGCCGCAACCATGCTTATCGTGGATTCAATGTCATTTCCAGCCGAAACCGGTCTTAACCAGCTTGTTGATGCTGTCAGAAACGACCCGGGACTGCTGACGGGAAGAATATCATCGCTTGATAGAGAGGGCGGCGCTCGTGCTGCTATGGCAATGAACACAATACTGAATGAATCTATTCTGGCAACAGGATCAGGAGTGGATGGTATTTTCACTGTGGATGAAGTGAAGGCACTGAATCTCTACATCCGGACGAACTACAGGGAATTATGGGCAGAACTGCATGGTGATGATGAAAGCGGCTCAGAAACAGGATTTCATCTGGTACAGAATGATGGCGCGCTTTTGCAGTATCGTGGGGCAAACCTGATTAATACAGTGGCCGATGGAATCTACCATCTTGGCTTTGAGATAAGTGATGATACACTGCTCAATGAGGATGGTAATCCCAATGCAAGCGTTGGGCAGATTGCCGAGTGGCTCACCCAGTTTTATACCGATCACTCAACAACCGGAACGGGTCTTGATAAAGTCACGGATCTGGTTATGGCTGACAAGGGGCTATCCCAGAGCATTTCCGATGCCGAAATTGTTACTGGAGTTGACGCTGCTAATAGCATGAACTACATTATACATGAAGCAATAACAAGTTCCGGTGTTGCTTGTGATTCCGTTATCTCTACTGACGATATCAGAGTAGTCAATGCGTATATAAGAGAGCATTATGCCACAGAGTGGGCAGAACTGCATGGTGATGATGAAAGTGGTTCAGAAACAGGGTTTCATCTGGTACAGAATGATGGTGCTTCAACACGAATGTTCGGGAAAAACTTTGTCAATACGGTTGCTGATGGAATTTATCATCTTGGTTTTGAAATCAGGGGCAATACGGTTCTTAATGAAGACGGAAATGCCAATGCAAGCCTGAACGATCTGGCAAGCTGGCTTCAGTATTTCCATGTTGATCAGTCAACGACTGGAACCGGTCTCGATCTCCTGACTGATTCGGTGAAAAGCAATCCTGGCCTTGCCGTCAATACAGCAGCAGCCGATATTAATGCTGGCGCAACTGCTGCGGATGTCATGAACCAGATTATCATTGATGCCATCGAAGCAACAGGCGTTGCAGAAGATTCTCTAATTTCACCAGATGATATCAGGACAATCAATACCGTTATCCGCCAATCGTATCTTGATGAATGGACTCGCCTGCATGGTGATGATGAGGATGGCGAAGAAACAGGCTTTCATCTTGTCCAGAATGATGGCGCCAATGTCACCTTTCGCGGTGATAATCTGATCAACACGGTTGCCGATGGTATTTATCACCTTGGGTTCGCCATAGAGGGTGATACTGTTCTCAATGAGGATGGTAATGTAAATGCCACGCTAGCCGATCTTGCCACTTGGTTGAACTATTTTTATCTGGGTAAAGAAATCGTTTATGGTACCAATGATGCTGAAACCATCAAAGGGTTGAACCATAATGAAGCAGTTTATGCTCAGGGTGGTGATGATTGTGTTTACGCTGATGCCGGAGATGATCTTTTAATGGGTGGATCGGGAAATGACAACTTGTATGGGCAGGATGGCAATGATACCCTCAATGGTGAAGCGGGGAATGACGACCTCAGAGGCGGAAGTGGTGACGACACCCTTTTGGACGACTCCGGCAACAATAAGCTCTATGGCGGCGACGGCAATGATGTGCTCACCACGGGTTCGGGTAACGATACGCTCAGCGGAGACAGTGGTAACGACACCCTCCATTCCGGCTCCGGTCATGATCTCCTCTATGGCGGTACGGGCATCGATCTTCTTGTCGCCGGAGAAGGGGATGACACTCTCTATGGACAGGATGGAAACGACACTCTGAAAGGCGAGGCAGGCAACGACTACCTCAGCGGTGGCAGCGGTGACGACACCCTTTTCGACGACTCTGGCAACAACAAGCTCTATGGAGGCGATGGTAACGATCAGCTCACCACGGGTTCGGGTAACGATACGCTCAGCGGTGACAGTGGTAACGACACTCTCTATGGAAATTCAGGTGATGATCTGCTTAATGGCGGTTACGGAGCAGATCTGATTATAGGAGGGAATGGCAACGATACGCTCAGTGGCAATGATGACAGTGATACACTGCTTGACGGTTTTGGTGCTGACTCGTTCTCAGGTGGTAACGGCAACGATCTGCTGGTCTCAGTGAGAGACAATAGCAACGATACGCTCAGCGGCGGCAGCGGTGCAGATTGTTTCTATTTTATTCCCGAGGAAGAGTGTTCTCTTGGGCATGATGCCATAAAAGATTTTTCACTTGTCCAGGGTGATCAGATTTGGATCGGAGGAGAAAATATCAGCTTTCAGCTCAATTATCTCGATTCAAACGGGAATAATAAAAACGATGCAACCGAAATAGCGCTGTTCTCAGAAACGGGTAACTCACTCGGAAGTATAACCGTTTATGGGAATCTGTTGATTCACGAAAACGTGCAACTTACCGGATTGTTGAGCTATGAAAACTCCCGGATCCCGGAAAATGCTCTTTTTTGACCAGAGATCTGTAGTCAAAGATTGAAGAGTCATGATCGATCAGTCTTACACGTTTTGCCGGACTGATAAGCTATATTGTTTTCAACCGTGAATCTCAAGATGACAAAAGTGCTAACACTCCTGGAGAAGAGAATGTCTATTATTTCTTATCTTGATTGTCAATCTGCAGGCCATTCGGCTCATTTTTCCGCCTGACGGCTGTCGCTGGGCGGATGAAACAAAAAAGAGTTATCAGTTGGAGAATGTTCCCTGTAAGGGAGCGGCGTGGTTTTGGGGAGCCGTTCTGTGTTGTTGTTTATTTTTAGAGAAGTTGTAACAGGGGGGAATCCCCCGGGTTCTTGCCATTATTAAAGAGTGTGCAAATGAAGAAGAGTTCGAATAAGCAGTTGCTGATGAATAAAACCGGTGACGAGATACAGGTTGCACTGGTTGAGGAGGGACGTCTGGTTGAATTGATTATTGAGCGTCCCGAAAGCAGGAGGAGTATTGGTGATATTTATCTTGGCAGGGTACATAAGGTTGTTGAGGGGCTGAAAGCGGCCTTTGTTGATATCGGGCAGAAGTCGGATGGCTTTTTGCATTTTTCCGATGTCGGCACAACAAATGAGGATTATCGTGCGCTGATTGAGGATGATGATGATGATGAGAATGGCGGTGTGGATGATGGCGATGATGCGCCGCAGGGTGCACGCAGTGGTGATGAACCGGCGGCGGGTGCAAATGTAAAGTCGGCTGCCCGCAGTGGCAGCAAGGCCCCTTCGGCAGATGATCAGGATCGGGCTGAGAAAAGGCAGTCATACACACAGATGATTGCTGGCAAGCTCAAGCCGAATGACTCCATTCTGGTGCAGGTTATCAAGGAGCCGATCAGCAGCAAGGGTTCCCGCCTTACTTCTGATATTACGATTGCCGGGCGCTTCATGGTGCTGCTTCCTTTTGGTGGAGGGCAGGTAGCTGTCTCCCGCAGGGTTGTTGCCCGCAAAGAGCGTTCAAGGCTGAAAAAGCTGGTGCGCTCCATGCTTCCTGAAGGATTCGGGGCAATTATCCGCACCGTTGCTGAAGATCAGGAGGAGACGTTGCTGAAGCAGGATCTTGAGAAGCTTCTTGCCAAGTGGACGCAGATTGAGGAAAAGCTGCAGGATGCTGCCCCTCCCCAGTTGATTTTCAAGGAGGATACGATCATATCGAGTGTTTTGCGTGATTCGCTTACCTCTGATGTCACGGAGATTGTTGCAAATTCACAACTTATTTACAAGGAGACGCTGAACTACATTCAGTGGGCTGCGCCTGAGATGGTGAAAAATGTCACCTTCTATCAGGGAAAACTGCCCCTGTTCGAAGGCTATGGCATTGCCAAGGATGTTGAGTCGATCTTTTCGCGCAAGGTATGGCTTAAGTCGGGTGGCTATATCATTATTGAGCATACCGAGGCGATGGTGGTTGTTGATGTCAACAGTGGAAGGTATGCAGCCAAGCGGGAGCAGGAGGAGAACTCTCTGAAAACCAATCTTGAGGCGGCGCGGGAGGTTGTGCGGCAGTTGCGGCTGCGTGATATCGGCGGCATTATTGTTGTTGACTTTATCGATATGCTTGATCAGAAAAATGCCAAGAAGGTTTATGATTCCATGAAAACCGAATTGCGCAATGATCGGGCGAAATCAAATATTCTTCCCATGTCTGATTTTGGTATCATGCAGATTACCAGGGAAAGAATTCGTCCAAGTTTGATGCAGCGGATGGGCGATCAGTGTCCTGCATGTGGAGGTACCGGGGTGGTGCAGGCAAGGTTTACGACCATTAACCAGATTGAGCGCTGGCTCAGGAAGTATGCGCTTCAGCACAATATGAAATTTCAGCAGCTTGACCTTTATGTCAGTCCGACTGTGGTTGAGCCGTTGCAGAACAGTGACATGAAAACGGAGTTGAAGTGGTTTCTCCAGCACATGCTTTTTGTTCAGGTGAAGCCGGATGAAAGTCTCAGAAGCGACGATTTCCGCTTCTACAGCAGAAAAAATAACAAGGATATTACCGCCGAATATGGCGACATCTAATCAGTAATCAGAGCAGAATGTGTGTTATGGGACAGTATGATTCTTTAAAAGAGGCGATTTTGGGTTTTTCTTCACTTGGCGCGTCTGCGCTCTGGGAAATTCCGGAAGCAAGGCGTGTGTTTAATCAGTTCAAGCAGTTGCTTAATGAGGGGCTGGTGAGGGCTGCGGAAAAATCTGATGGAGAGTGGCGGGTCAACTCCTGGGTCAAGGAGGGAATTTTGCTTGGTATGCGCCTTGGCAGATTGCAGGAGAGTTATGTTGCGCTTGATGATCATGAGACCGGATTTGCTTTTATCGACAAGGATACCTATCCGCTTAAAAAGATTACGCTTGCCAATAATGTCCGTATTGTTCCCGGAGGATCGGCTGTGCGTGATGGATCATATCTGGCGCCTTCGGTGGTGATGATGCCTCCTGCTTATGTCAATGTTGGTGCCTATGTTGATGAGGGTACCATGATCGATTCTCATGCTCTTGTGGGTAGTTGTGCACAGGTCGGTAAAAAGGTGCATCTTTCGGCTGGTGTTCAGGTTGGTGGTGTGCTGGAGCCGATCGGCGCCATGCCGGTCATTATTGAGGACGAGGTGATGGTCGGGGGTAACTGTGGCATTTATGAGGGTACCATCGTGAAGGAGCGTGCGGTTATTGGCACCGGGGTGATCCTTAACGGCTCAACTCCTGTCTACGATCTTGCCCGGAATGTTATTTACCGCAAAAGCGCTGAAGCGCCTCTTGTTATTCCTGCCGGGGCGGTTGTTGTTGCCGGATCACGAAAGATCAAGGGGGATTTTGCGGCTGAACACGGGCTTTCCATCTATACACCGCTGATTATCAAATACCGTGACGACAGGACCGATAGCGCTACAGCCCTTGAAGAGGCTCTCAGATAAACGCATGCAGAGCAACAAAAAGAGGAGCAGGGGCTGGTTGTGGAGAGGCTCTCTGCGACAGGGTTTGCTGGCCCTTATGGGCGCATTTTTTTTCTTTTCAGCACACTCTCCTGCACTCCTCCTCTCAGCGGAGCCTGCCCGGTTGGCTCCCGCTGACTCTGCCAGTTCTGCTGACAGAGAGTATTTTGATATTGTCAAAAGTATTGACCTTTTCAGTGAGGTCTATAGTGAGGTCTCAAAAGGCTATGTTGATACGCTGAATGTCAGTGGGTTGATGTATGCCGGTATCGATGGCATGCTTCGTACCCTTGATCCGTATACGGTTTTTCTGGATGAAAATGATGCGGATGAACTCGATGAGCTGACCAGCGGGCACTATGCCGGTATTGGCATTACGATTGCCTCTGTTGACACTTTGTTTTATGTTACATCGGTTGTTGATGGCTATGCTGCGGCAAAAGCGGGTCTCAGGATTGGGGACACTATTGTTGCCATCAACGGTCAGGAGATCAGGAAAATGTCGCTGGATGAGGTTAAAACCCTGATCAAGGGGCCTGCCGGTTCACCGATTACCTTCCTGATTGAGCGTCAGGGCGCTCCCTCATTTTCCTCGACACTGATGCGGGAGGAGGTGCGGGTGAGCACCGTAAGTTATTCCGGTATTCTTGACGGTACGGGCTATATTGAGATGAAGAGTTTCGGTTCCCATTCGATGGATGATCTGCGTGAAGCCATTCAGGGCCTTTTGCGTCAGGCCTCAGAGCAGCATTTTCAGCTTAAAGGCCTGATTCTTGATCTCAGAAATAATCCGGGGGGATTGCTTAATGTTGCCGTTGATGTTGCTTCGCTCTTTGTCAGTAAAGGCAGTGAAGTGGTCTCCATTCGGGGACGTTCTCCGGAAATGGCTAAATCCTATGTAACCGCCTCTCCTCCGCTGCTTCCCGCTCTTCCCCTTGTGGTTCTCATCAACAGCCAGAGTGCTTCAGCGGCTGAAATTGTTGCTGGCGCGATTCAGGATCTTGATCGCGGGGTTATTATTGGCGAGCGCTCTTATGGCAAAGGGCTGGTACAGTCGGTTATACGGATTTCCTATAATAGCTCACTGAAGCTGACGACGTCGAAATACTATACTCCTTCGGGCCGTTTGATCCAGAAAGAGGTCAATAATGCGGTGCGTGAATCGCGCAAGGTGATTCCCATACCGCAGGGAGGGACGGCAACTCAGATTTTCTATACCAAAGGAAAGAGAAAAGTGTATGGCGGAGGTGGTATTCTGCCCGATATCCAGCTCCCTGAACCGGTCACCTCTCCTTATCTTTCGGAGCTGAACAAGAGGGGCCTCATCTTTCTTTTTTCTTCCGCGTATCGTTCCCTGAACCCGGTGATGCCTGCGCAGCCACTCGACCGTGCGGCGATTATGGTATCGTTTGCTGATTTTCTGCAGCGCAGGAAATTTGTCTACACTTCCGATTCCGAACGCCGTTTCAATGAGTTGCGGGAGAGTATGAAGAAGGTTCAGTCGACAAATGCGGAGAGTGATCCTCAGTGTGTCACTGCTTTTCAGCAGGAGATCGATCGGCTCAAGAAGCAGGAGATTGCAGCGGAGTCGGAGCATGTTGCCCAGGCTCTTGAAGTGGAAATTCTCCGCCATTTCAGTGATCGTATTGCACGAACGATCGAAATTGGGCATGACACGGCGGTCAAAAAAGCCGTTGGGCTCTTTTCTGATTCCCGTGGTTATTCACGGATTCTTCATCCCTGAACGGCATTCAGTTGTTTCCGTTTATACTCCCTGATTTTACGGTGAGCGCCGATGGCAATCATGAGGTTGCTGATGCTCAGCAGGCTTTCGGCCAATCCGTGCAGCAGGTCGTCGTGTGAAAGGGTTGGATACCCTCGGACGACGGTGGCGAGGTACATGCAGAAGATGGTGACTGAGATGAATATCAGCACAAACCAGAAGCCGGCAACAGTCAGACCGGAAAAAATTGTCCGGTCACGGCGCCAGACTTTCAGCAGCAGTACCAGAAAGGTTATATAAACTACGCTTGAGAGTTGGAGAATCGCGTCAAAGATATCGGCCCCAAGGTATGATTGTGGTTTTCCGGCAATCATGATGGCGGCAAGAGCGGCCGTATAACTGGTTGCTGAGGTTTTTTTGGTGCTTTTCAGCAGGTTCAGGGTGGCGAGCAGGAGAGCTGTGCTGCCAAAGAGATTGATGAGTTCCGACATATCGAGAAGCACCGGAATGGTGTCACCGGAGATGTGATAACCCAGTACAAAAAAGCTGCCACTCCAGTGTGGCAGCATGGCGAGGCCAAAGAGGCGAATGTCGCGCCGCCCCGTTATTTTTCCATAGTGGAAGAGCAGTGCGGCAGCAACTCCCCATTCAAGCGCTGATGAGAGATGGATAATCCAGTTGGGAAGCGAGAGTAACATTTAACAGCCCTTGATGAGGTGGTAGATATTTTTGGAAAAGATCTTCATCTGGGTTGACCAGGGAGCTGGCACCATTTTTTTATAGAGATAGGAGTCGAAGGTTATCTGCTGTACGTCATCGTCGGCGCATATGGCGACAAAACTCTCCCTCAGTCGGTCGTTACGGTAGTAGGCTGCCTGCAGTACTTCGAGACCGAAAAAGATCGGAGCATAGAGCTTGCGGAACTCTTTTTCATAGTTCTGCAAGGGGGTCTTGTTTTTTATATGCTCAATCATGGCCTGAGCCCCAAGTTTTCCGGAGCGCATGGCAAAGAAGATTCCCTCCCCGTTTGCCGGTGTGACCAGTCCTGCAGCGTCTCCGACAAGGATCGCCTTCTCCTGGGTAAATGATTTGCGTGGCTTCATCGGGATTTTTGCAGCCTCGTCAAGATAGGGGGCATCGGTGATCCCGATTTTTTCAATAAAGCGTTTCTGGAGCGCCTTGAGGTTGTGCCGCTTGTCCTCTGTCCCGGTACCGATTGCCAGATGATCTGCCTTGGGGAAAATCCACCCATAAAAGTCAGGAGAGACCTCGCCGTCAAACCATATTTCAACGATATCGCTGAATTTCTGGATGGCTGGCGTGTATTTGAATCGCTGCTGCATGGCAATCACCTTCAGCTCGTTGAGCGGAAAGTGCAGTTCATCGGCAGTTTTTGAGTTTGCGCCGTCGGCTCCGATAATCTTGCGAACCCGCAGTGGCGGCACCTTGTCGTTGAGTGTATTGATGACAAAGCCGTCTCCCGAGTGTGAGATGGATTTGACCAGTCCTTCAACAATGACGGCTCCGGCCCGTTCAGCTTCAGAACGCAGATATCGATCAAATTTTTCGCGTCGTACCATGCCGACATAGCCGTTCGGCATATGCATTTCAATGATCCTCCCTTTTGGAGAGCGGGCTCTCATGCGGGAGAGCTTTTTTTCTATCAGTTCGGCAGGAATCTGGAACTCCTCGATAAGACCAAGAGGGATTGCTCCCCCGCAGGGTTTAACGTTGTCAAGGTTTCGTTCAATGAGAACGGTTGATATTCCGGCTTTGGCCAGTACGGCGGCTGCTACGGCTCCTGAGGGGCCTCCACCGATTACTGCGACATCATAACGCATAGCTTAAAGCGTGATTAGTTTTGAGGCGAGAAATTCCCGTACCCTCGAAATTTCGATCCTCTCTTGTGTTGCCGTGTCGCGGTAACGTACGGTGACGCTGTTTTCCTCCAGAGACTGATGATCAACCGTGATACAGAAGGGTGTGCCGATCTCGTCCTGGCGGCGGTAGCGTTTGCCGATAGAGCCTGCATCATCATATTGGACAAGGTGTGCCGCTGAAAGTTCTTCTCTCAGCAGTGAGGCCATCTCTCCCATCCCGCCCTTTTTCATCAGCGGCAGTACGGCTGCTTTGATGGGAGCGACTTTCGGTGAGAGTTTCAGCACAACACGTTCATCGCCATCAACGGTATCTTCTGTGTAGGCATCTGCAAGCAGCGCAAGGAAGAGTCGATCGCATCCGGCAGAGGTTTCCACCACATAGGGGAGGTAGCGCTCATTGGTGAGCTGGTCGATATACTCCATATTTTTGCCGGAATACTCCTGATGCTGTTTCAGATCAAAATCGGTTCTGGAGTGAATCCCCTCAATCTCTTCAATACCGAAGGGGAACTCGAACTTGATGTCGTAGGCAAGGTCGGCATAATGGGCCAGCTTGTCATGTTTGTACCAGTGCAGTTTCTCCTTTCTGAGGCCAAGGGCGGTGGTATACCAGGCAAACCGCTCTTCTCTCCATGCCTCAAAGGCTTCCGCCTGGGTACCGGGTTTGACGAAGTACTGCATCTCCATCTGCTCAAACTCTACCATGCGGAAGATGAAGTTTCCTTTCACAATCTCGTTTCGGAAGGCTTTGCCGATCTGGGCTATGCCGAACGGTACCTTCATGCGTGAAGATTCGCGAACGTTATGGAAGTTCACGAAAATCCCCTGGGCTGTTTCCGGTCGCAGGTAGACAATATTTGATTTATCGGCAACAGCGCCCATATTACACTGGAACATCAGATTGAACTGGCGTACCTCTGTCCAGTCACCCGAGCCGGTGTCCTGTGCCTTGATCCCTTCGGCAATGATAATATCGTAGAGTGCACGGTTCGAGTCCTCTGCCCCGGCGACGGCTTCATATGCGCTTTGTACCCTCAGGAGCTCTTCCTCCTTGCCGTCCCGTCGCAATTTCTCAATATGGTTCTCGATCAGATGGTCAGCACGGTAGCGCCTTTTGGTGGTTTTGTCGTCAATCATCGGATCGTTGAAGCTTGCTACATGACCTGAAGCCTCCCATACCCGAGGGTTCATCATGATCGATGCATCAAGCCCTACAATATTCTGGTGGCGACGGGTCATCGAGTTCCACCAGAGTTCCTTGATGTTTCTTTTCATCTCGCTGCCCAAGGGACCATAGTCGAAGCATGAGGAGAGCCCCTCATAGATTTCCGATGACGGGAAAATAAACCCTCGACGTTTGGCCAGTGAAACCAGTTTATGCATCACCTTATCAGGAGGCAGATTGACACTTTGCACCCGTGTCTGGTCAGAATTGCTCATCGTTCGTTCAAAATAGTGTGGAAAAATAGCTCCGGGTACTCCCGTTTAACAGAGTAAAACAAGGAATATAACAAACCAGCAGGGATAAATCAGGAAAGGGTGTGGTTAAAAGAGATTCGTTGATGAAGGCTGAATGAGCAAAAGAGAGTTCCCGCTATCGATAAAAAAATTTTACGTTGCACTATATTGTATCCTGAAGGATCGATATCAGCGATCGAACATTTGCAGATATTCAGGAACTCTAAAAACCATACTCATATGGAAAGCAGCAAACTGCTCATTATCAGTACCATTGGTCAAGAAAACCATGAGAAGGCCACCCTGCCATTCGTGCTTGCTACGGCATCACAGTCACTGGATGTTGAGGTTGTGATGTTTCTTCAGTCATCGGCGGTGGTTCTGGCAAAAAAAGGAGAGGCAGAAAAGGTCAGGGCTGAGGGGTTTGCTCCTCTCGGGGAGCTGTTTGATACCTTCATGGATATGGGTGGAAAACTCTATCTCTGCTCTCCGTGTATTAAGGAAAGAGATATTGCTCCCGGGGATCTGGTCGATGGTGTGCAGATCGGCGCCGCCGGAACACTTGTTCATGAAGTGATGAGCGCGGACTCGGTGGTTACCTACTGATTGTCATTGTAGCCAGGTGCCCTCAAAAAACGCAGGGCGCTCTTTTCCTGTGCCCTGCGTTTTTTCAGTGTTCCTGCTGGATTTATTTTTGGAGAACGCTCATGATTGCCGCAGCGTCATGGTTGGTTTTTTGAAGAGGGCGTACTGCAGCCATTGGTGGGCGAAGAGCATCAGTTCTGCTTCGTCGGTTTTTACCATTTGAAGCAGTTCATCATCTACCTCGAACACCTGAAGGAAGCGGCTTTCCATCATAAAGTCCCTGAAGGCATCGAGGTCATAGCTGGCCATGAAAAACATTTTCAGGCTTTTTTCATTTGGTTCGAGTTCGGGACTCAGCAGTTTTTTGTCGAGAATGATGTCCATCCAGACCCTGTTTTTGTCGTCATAGTCATCGATCTCCTGGCTTTTTCGCCACTCTCCGACTGTCCACTCCTGTTCTTCCTCAAACCCCTTGCAGTGCGCTTCTTTTATGAGAAAATAGAAGTCGTTTCCTCCTGCCGTTGCGTTTTTGTGGATGCCGAAGCCGATCGGGTAATAACGACATGCCAGAGGCCGGTCATTGTAAACGGTACACCCCTCTTCGGCAACAAATTTGCACTTGCCCTCATCGTGCAGTTTCAGCCTGACAAAAGGGAGCTTCGATTCTTGCTGGATTACCGGTTCGGTGTATGCCGAAAGAAATTCGGCTGACGAGAGACCGAGCCTGTTTTTCATCCTCAGGATGTCATACGGAGTGAGGAAAATATCGGGATTGCTGCAGCAGTTGTTATAGCACGAAAGCCCTTTGTGGCAACTGAACTGAAAGGTGCTTTCGCTGGTTAGTCTGGTTTGTTCATTGAGTTCTATACCGAGCTTGTCAAGGAAGTTTTCCATAATCCACCTGTTTTAATTCGTTACCGTCATTAACCCCGCAGAAAAGCAGAAAGAAGAGCGGGCTGTCAAGTAAAATAAATTGTATATACTGTGAAGATGATTTATCATGGATGAGTTTCCGGGGCGGCTTTGTTTCAAGCCATAATGCTCTGGGTAACTCACTCAACGCCATCAATTTACCTAAAAAATCGTGTTAATCAGCAGTGTTATGAAGATTACGGAAGCTCCGGATTGCCCCCATTGCGGAACGAAAATGAAAAAATGTGAGCCACCTCCTTTTAATTATGGGGATGGGCTTGGCTGGTGTACACCTTACTTTTACATCTGTTTCAATGATGATTGCAAGCTTTACGCCAACGGCTGGAACAATCTTAAAACCAACTTTAACAAAACGGCATCCTACCGTTGCATGTGCTATCCGGATAACGGGGTTTTTGAGGCCATGTGCGTCTTTACTCCTGATGGCATGAAGGGCCAGATCATAGAAGAGTGAGTGCAAAAAAAAGAGGGATCGCAGTTTTTGCGGCGATCCCTTTCAAGAGCATTCAGTTTCCCGGCTGCATTACATTTCTACATCCCGCTTCATCATTTTGGTATAGGTAATAGCTACGGTTCTGTAGACAAAGTGTGCAAGCTTTGAATAAGGCATGTAGATGATGATGTAAAACACCAGCACCAGATGGATGAAATAGGTGCTGTATGCAATTACAGGCGGAAAATTCATCATTCGCATTACTTGTGCCAGGAAGCCCGACAGACCTACGAGCAGGACGATCCCGACAAATATCCAGTCGAAAGAGGAGGTGCTGGTTTCAAATCCCCGCTCTTTAAGCCTGTTTTTAATGATCAGCACTCCGCCGGCAAGAAGCGAAATGGCGCTGATGTTTGCAACGAGCTTGAAAATGGTTCTTGCAATCCAGACCATGGTTGTTGATCCACCCAGCAGTGCAAGAATGTCTGGATCGTCAAGCGGATATGGTGATTCCCATTTCAGCCCGTAGAGATAGAATACTGCCCAGGCAGTCGTGATTGCGAGACCGATAAAGCCATAAAAAACAAGTACGTGCGCTATGCCTCTATCCTTGTTTTCGTCACACTTCTTGAATTTTGAGTGCAGCATGATCTCCTTGAGCGTCTCCATAAAGCTCGGAAGAAAATCGCCTTTCGGCAGCTTGTTGCCAGATTCTGCGCTGATATTTTTCCAGAACCGGCTCATGCTGACCGCAAACATGAGCACTGCAAGCGCTGAGAGTGGAACGAAAATCATGTCGATATAGTGGACAGGAAAAAACTTGGAGAAGACAATCTCTCCTTCAGGAAAGTTCAGGTGTCCGGTGATACCAAGGATGAAGAGAAAAAAGAGCACAGGAATTGCCATGGCCTGCCAGATATTTTTCGGATCGCCAACAATCTTGCCCATTATCCTGGGGAATGCGTTTTCCTGAATGACGCTTTTCCTCAATATTGCAAGCACATCACCAGGTCGGGCTCCCCGAGGACAGTATTTGGAACAATCGTTGCAGTTGTGGCAGAGCCAGATGTCGGCGCTCTTGAGCAATTCATCTTTCAGTCCCCATTGTGCCATCACCATCTCCTTTCTCGGAAACGGCCTGTCATCAGGAGACAATGGGCATACGACAGAGCACGTAGCGCATTGATAGCACTTTTTCATTGTATCGGCACCAGCAGCGTTCAGCTCCCTGATAAACTTGATATCTGGTGTAAATGCAGTTTCTTGAGCCATAAAAAACCTCCAAAATTAACAGCGGAATAAACATGGACAACAGAAACAGGTTGTTATCTGAGAGGGCCTGTTTCTGTTATTCGTAGTAATTATTTTAGAATCCTTTGTACGGATTTTCACCAATTGCTTCAACTTTTTTTGAGAACTCCTCGATAATGCCCGGTAGTTTTTCCCACTCATTGATGGCAAGCTGTACCTGTTCAACCCTTTCCGATTCAAGCATCAGACGACTAAGAGTCTCCTGAACCTTTCCCAGTCGTTCATTTGCCATCTGACTGCCCTTGATATAGTGGCACTGATAGTCATCTCCGAATTTACAACCGAGAAGCAGGATGCCGTCAACACCCTGTGAGAGGGCATCGGCAATCCAGACCAGATTCAGCCCACCGAGGCAGCGTAAGGGAATAAACCTGAAATTGGTATTCAGGCCAACCCGGTTCAGTCCCAGCATGTCAAGTGCGGGATAGGCGTCGTTTTCACAGACAAAACAGAGAATAAAAGTACCCGAGTCAGGGACTTCGATTGATTTCAGGACAGAGGAAATCATGTCAACACTGTAGTCCTTGAATGAGATAACCCGTTGTGGACATGCGCCCATGCATACTCCACAGCGACGACAGCGTGAAGGATAGAGAAGCGGGGTGCCATCTTTCTCCTCATCGTAGGCTCCAAAGGGGCATTCGACCGTGCATCGTCTGCACTGGGTGCAGCTTTCAACCCTGATTTCCGGATAGGTACGATCCCAGGTTCTGGGATGCACCGCACGCCCTTGCGCCGTGAGTTCGATACACTGGATTGCTTTAAGTGCGGCGCCCGTTGCATCGCCTACCGACTGCACTGCGTCCATCGGATGGCGGACAGCGCCAGCGGCATAGATGCCCGTTCTTTTGGTCTCGTAAGGGAAGCAGATAAAGTGTGAATCAGGAAAGCCCCATTTGAGATGCGGCATTTCAGGGCCTTGGCGGTATTTCAGGTTCAGGGCAAGACTTAGTGGCTCCAGCTCTACGATTTCGCCATCAGAGGTTTCTCTCTTGACAAAATTGCCGATATACTCAGGGGTGAGATTATTTACACCTCTGTCTTCAGGAACCATGCCAGAGACCATACCGGTGGCAAGAACGACCATATCAGCATTGAGCTTCATCGTTCTGCCGAGAAGATGGTTGTTGATTTCGACGTATATATTTCCTCCCGGACCCTCTTCAAGACCAAGAACTTCGCCTTTGGTCAGAAAAACGCCTTCGTCATCCTGGGATGTCTTGTAGAAGTTTTCGTACAGCCCGAGGGTACGCATGTCTTTGTAAATGACAAATGCACCAGCATCCGGATCCGAGTCTCTGACATATTTGGCCTGTTTGAGCGATACATTGCAACAAACAGAGGAGCAGTAGGGAACATGCTTTTCATCTCTCTGACCTGCACACTGGATAAAAACAACGTTTTTTGCCGGTTTGCCATCGGAGGGTCTGAGCACTTTGCCGTTGCCTTTGGTGACAAGTTCCTCCATCTGAAGGTTTGTGATCACGTTGCGGAATTTTCCGTAACCGAGATGCGCAAGGTTATCAGGATTGTAGGGACGCCAGCCTGTTGCAAGGACAATGGCGCCAGCTTCGAAGCTCTCGGTTGTACCCTGTTTGTTAATCGTGACCTTGTACATCCCTGGACCGCCCTCTATGGAAGCAATGGTGGTATCCGTATGGATGCTGATGTTTCCTTCGTTCTGTGCCTCCTCGATTTTTGCGAGTATTGTCGGCTTTTCAAGCTCCGCAAAGGGTGGTGCAGTCGGGAAGACTTTATACATCTTTTTCGCCTGGCCTCCAAGCTCCCGTGCTTTTTCAACAAGCACGGATTTATAGCCGGCTTTTGATGCCTCAAGCGCTGCAGTAAGGCCGGTAACGCCTCCTCCGACCACAAGCAGTGTCCGGTTGACATCGGTGTACTTCGGTTCAGGGATACTTGATTTGCCAATCCTTGTTATGCCCATCCGCATATAATCGGCAGCCATCATCTGGCTTCCCTCGTTTGTCTTTTTTGTCGAGGACTTGACCCATACTACCTGTTCTCTCAGATTGACCCGTTCGGTTACATACTTTAACGGGTCGAAATTAAAAACATCGGTATTCACTCTTGGCGAACATGCGGCAATGACAATCTTGTTGACCTCACCGTTATTGATGTCGTCCTTGATTATCTGAACACCTTCCCGGCTACAGAGAAACGGATGTTTTTTGCAGACGGGTACCTTGAACTCTTTTTTTGCTACTGCTTCGAGTTCGTCAACATTCAACATCTCTCCGATTCCGCAGTCGGTACAGAGGTATACTCCAATTTTATTATCGTCAGCCATGTTTTAACTCCTCACCAAACTTTGAATGCTTTTCAATGCCGTCCCGGTTGCGTCCTGAATGGATGATGTAACATCAGATGGCCTTTTCGCTACGCCGACAGAATAGATGCCGGGCGTCTTGCCAGCCTGAATAAATCCGTTTTGCTCAAAATTCAGCATGGCATTTTCCTTTACAGAAGGTACCATACCCGTGGCAAGCACCACCATATCAGCAATCTGACGACTTTTTCTGCCACCTTCGACATCTTCGGAGGTAACGATAACATTGCCAGTTGCGGAATCTTCTTCGATCATGGCGACTTTGCCTTTCACCATCTTGACGTGTTCGTCGGCCTGTACCTTTCCGAGAAAATCTTCGTACTTGCCTGGTGTTCTCAAATCTATGTAGGCGATAAATACCTCTGCATCGGGAATGCGCTCCCTGATGTAGGTTGCCTGTTTAAGGGATGCCATACAGCAGATTGCCGAACAGTAATTCAGATGATTTTCGTCCCGTGATCCTGCGCACTGCACAAACACGACCTTTTTCACCTCTCGCCCATCGGATGGCCTGAGAATTTTCCCTCCGGTTGGCCCGTTTGGCGCAGCAAGCCGTTCCAGCATCATGTTGGTAATGACGTTTTTGATTCGTCCGAAACCGAGGTTTTCCATATTGGCGGCATCATAAGGCTTCCAGCCTGTGGCATAAACAATACTGCCAGCCTTGATCTCTACGGTTTCCGGCTTCATAGCCAGATCGATAGCATTATACTTGCAAGCCGTCACACATTTGTTGCATGAAGGATCACTGCACGCGTTTCGCTCTATAACGTATCTCATGGGATGGGACATTTCATGGGGCCGATAGATTGCCCTGGTCTTGTCCATTCCGAAATTAAACTCATTGAGCCTTTCAGCAGGGCATACGTCCACACAGGCGTTACAGGATGTGCATTTTTCATTCACATACCGTGGATTTACCTTTAACCTGACGCTGAAATTCCCCTCTTTACCGCTCACCTCCTCTACTTCGGTCAAGGTGTAGACGGTTATTTTTGGATTAAGCTTGATGCGTCTGAAATTCATCTCCAGACCACAATAGGGGGGGCATAGTTTTGGAAAATACTTGTTAAGCTGCGCCACCCGTCCCCCCAGGTATGGATTTTTCTCAACAAGAACGGTGTTATAACCAACCTCTGCAGCCTCAACGGCAGTGGTTATGCCACTGATGCCACCGCCAACAATTACAATAGTTTCAACTGACATGATTTTCCTCTGCGGATAAACTCTCAAAAGTCATTCGGAAGGGAACCTTTGAACGGATGCTCCCGCGTTACGTTAATCAACTTGACACTCTTGCATGAAGAAGAGCAATCCCCAAGGAAGAACCTCGGGGATGTACTCAATAACAATAGTGTCACTTTTTGCCATTAATCAGGAATGACCTGAACGTAGTCTCTCTTGGATAGTGTCCAGTTCTGGGTGCTTCTGTCGTACTTGGAAATCGTGAAACATTTCCAGTTTTCGTCATCAACATAGAAGTGGTCAGCTCTGAAGTAGTAACCAGGATAGCGACTGTCCTCACGGAACAGAATGTGACGGGCATGGGCTTCACCTGCCATCAGGCGATGATAATTCTCCCAGCACCGCATCAGTTCATGATTATCTTCAGCCGCCATTTTGCTGGCATCTTCCTTGAGCAGTGACAGGTGTTCCAGACCTTTTTCGAGCATGGTTTTGCTGGTGGTGTACCATGTTGCGACACCGGCGACATATTCGTCCATGATCTTCTGCAACCTTGCCTGGAACATTTTTGGCCGGATGTAGTTGGGGTTGACATTTGGATCAGTGCTGTAATCCTTGTTCTTGCCAAAGACCTCCATTGGAGCGTAAATTTCAGCAATCACCTCTTCCACATCCCTGCCGAGTTCAGGTTTGTAATCCACATGATCGAGGCAGTAGGCGGTCATGTTTTTGCCTGCAATCCGTCCCTCTGCGTGTGAACCTGACGAGAATTTGTGACCAGAGGCTCCAACACCGTCACCGGCAGTAAAGAGACCGTCAACGGTGGTCATCCTGTTATAGCCCCAGTTCCATTCAGCAGGGAAGCCCTTGAGATCATCCGGACCACTGACCCAGATACCGGCACAACCGGCATGAGAACCGAGCAGGTAAGGTTCGGTCGGCATAAGCTCTGAAGGTGTTTTGTCCGGTTCGATGTTGTTTCCTGCCCATACGACGGCCTGACCGATACACATGTCGAGGAAGTCTTCCCATGCTTCGGCTTCAAGATGCTTCATTTGTTTCGGCGTCATGGTTTCACCAAGCGCCTGCATCGCCTCGTGAGTCCTCATGAGGATCGGGCCTTTACCGGCTTTCATGTCGATCATCATCATGTGGTTCCTCATGGCTGTGGTGAGCTTGTGGGGATCTTCGGCATACTTGCCAAAATCCTTGTTGGCGGTCGCCAGATTGGTGACGCAATAGTCCTCTCCAAGGGAGTTGGTGGCTTTACATTTGAAGAAGAGGAACCATGCTCCAACTGGTCCATAACCATCCTTGAACCTTGCCGGAACGAACCTGTTTTCCATCAGTACCAGCTCGCATCCTGCCTGCGCTGCAAGAGCATAGGTGGTCCCAGCATTCCAGACCGGGTACCATGCACGACCCTGGCCTTCAGCCGTTGAACGTGGTCTGTAGACGTTCACAGCGCCACCACAGGCAAGCAACATGGTTTTTGCTGTAAACACATAGGCTTTATTTTCCCTGACGCTGAAACCGATGGCGCCTGCGATCCTGTTTGGATCGTTTTTGTCATGGATAAGCTCACTGATAAAGACCCGCTCAAAAAGGTTCTGGTCGACGCCAGTTGCCTTTCTGTTGAATTCAAGTGCTTTTTTTGCGGCTTCGGCAACGATGACTTTGTAGGACTCTCCGTTAATCATAATCTGCCATCTGCCGGATCTGACTGGCTTGCCCCCCTCGCTCAGCTTTGGAGCTGGTTTTGCGCCATCCTGGGTAGAACCATCCTCATCTCTTTTCCATACGGGGAGACCCCACTCTTCGAAGAGATGAACAGAATTGTCGACGTGCCTTCCGAGATCATAGACAAGATCCTCCCGGATAATGCCCATCAGATCTGTTCTGACATATTTTACATAATCGGCAGGATCGTTTTCACCACAATAGGTATTGATTGCCGACAGGCCCTGAGCGACGGCGCCGCTTCTGTCGACCGATGCCTTATCGACCATGGTGATTCTTAATCCTTTTGGTGTGGCCCATTTGGCCGCTTCATATACTGCACCGCAACAAGCCATACCCCCACCTATAAGCAGAATATCCGTATCTATGTAAACTACTTCGGGCTTCTTGCAAAACTTGAATTCGTTTTTCTCTACTCCCATGGATCTACCTCCTGAGCAATTTAATTGTTTATAGTGTTGGATACTCTGTCATGTTGAAGAATCCTGGCTTTTTCAGATTGGCGTAATCATGCTCAGGCTTGCCCGAGTAGAGATCAATCGAACCTTCTGAAGTCGTTCTGATCGGGAATTTGTAGCGTTTCAGGATCCCATTTCTGAATTTGATCGTCCACATGATCGCATCTGTTCCCCTTAACGGAATCACATTACCACCCAGTGGCACGAAATCAGCATATCCCCTGACTTCGATAGCCTGCTGTGGACAGATTTTTACGCAATTGTAGCACTCCCAGCACTGGTCCGGTTCCTGGTTCCAGGCCAGCATCCTGTCAACATCAAGCTTCATGAGGTCATTGGGACAGATGTACATACATGCTGTCCTTTCCTGACCCTTGCAGCCGTCACATTTTTCCTTAATGACAAAACTCGGCATAATTTGTCCTCCTTTACCAAATATTTGCAGGCAAAACCTGCGATTTACGAAGCTATTGGACTAGTCTATGAAGAAAAAAATCGTCAGAAAAACTTCTCTACATGAGAGCGTCGATTGGTAACGTTATTATCCGCCAGTATTGGTATGCAGCCCGATATCAACTTTTTCAGTCAGTGTTGCGTAGTAGCGGTGCAGGACTTCAAGCACTTCCGGACGGCTGAAATGCTCAGGGACCTCTTCTCCTTCGGAAAGCATTTTTCTGAGTTTTGTGCCGCTTACATTCAGTCGGTCTTCGTTTGTATGGGGACAGGTCTTCATGGAGGCCATACCATCACATTTGTAGCAGTAAAAGGTCCAGTCAATCTTCAATGGCTTGGTCTCCAGCGCATCTTTCGGGATTTGGTCGAAAATATAGTGTGCGTCAAAGGGGCCATAATAATCTCCGACACCCGCATGGTCTCTTCCGACTATCAGGTGACTGCAGCCGAAATTCTGTCTGAACAATGCATGGAGCAGAGCTTCTCTTGGGCCGGCATATCGCATATCAAGCGGATAGCCCCCCTGTATGCAGGTGCCCTTGACGAAATAATTGTCCATCAGGACGTTGATGCAGTCCCTTCTGACATCGGCAGGAATATCGCCGGGTTTGAGTTTTCCGAGAAGCTGATGAATCAGTACACCGTCACAGATCTCTATGGCAATCTTGACCAGATATTCATGAGAGCGGTGCATGGGGTTTCTTGTCTGGAAAGCAGCTACGGTGCTCCAGCCATTTTCCTCAAACATTTTTCTTGTCTGGGCCGGAGTCATATAGATCCCCTCGAATTCGGAGGGAAAAGAACCTTCGCTGAACACTTTTACGCTACCGCCAAGATTGACGTCGCCCTGGTTCATGACCATCAGTACCCCGGGATGTTTTGGGTCGTCGGTTTTAAAAACTTCCCGACACTCATGTGACTTGTCGATTGCATATTTCTCCTCAATCGTCATGCTTCCCATCGTCTCTCCCGATTCTTCGTCCACCAGAGCAACTTCCTCTCCGATTTTCAGCTTATCGGCCTGTTCTTTGGTTGTTGACAAGGTAATGGGAATGGGCCAGAAGGTGCCGTCAGCCAGCTTGCACTCCTCGACGCTTCCTTTCCAGTCCTCATATCCCATGAAGCCACTCAGGGGAGTGAATCCACCGATACCGAGCATGATCAGGTCACCGGTCTCTCTTGACGAAAGAGTGACCCTGGCCATTGACTTTGCTCGTTCCTGTTCATTCTGCAACGCCTGCCCGGACAATAAAAGCGGTTTTAAAATCTTTTCCCTGCCATGCGGATTGACTAACGACATGAGTTATTGCTGGTTAAGTTATTGGGCTACAGTTGAAAGCATGTCATACGGTATAGAGTAGAAATGGAGAGCCTGTCAAGAATACTGATATCTTCAAGCGCTTGTCACATCGTCTGTTCAAAAGTACGCCTTATTTTTTTTGACGCAGATGAAAAGCCCTTTTTGTCACTCGTAAATCTCTGTCTTTCAGTTGGGTACTGTAATCCTTATTCCTTACCTGCGTGCAGGTCGGTCTGTTTTTTTGCAATCAAACCGGTACGGTGCCTGGTATTGTCGCGTTTCAGGAGCCCTTTGCGGGTTTGATGATATTTTTTTTCTGGTTATCCGACAAAATCGTACTCGATAATGAAAAAAGATGTTTTCAGAAACGGATCGAAGCAAATATAAGACGATAAATCAGGGGATTCAAAGTAAATTTGATCTATTGGATAACGATTCTTTGGATGTTACCGTCTGGTTATATGAATATATAGTAATCTTACATAGTAATGTTTTGATTACTTTTTTTCAAGTATTGGGTAGAAGATTTTTTTTATTTTTTTTGGCAATACCAGATCGTCTGCGGGATGCCTGTTCGGATGGAATCTGCGTGTTCGTGTTTGTGGCGTAATAACAGCAGTTGTATTCTGACTGGCAGAATGCAACTGCTGTTCAGGCATCAGGAGGTCCAGTAAATGGCTCCCAGAACAAGTGTCGCAAGAAATACTGTCTCTGCCATGATGATGGAAATTGGTTTCCAGCCGACTTCAAAAAGAGATTTCAGTGAGGTCTTCATACCAAGTGCGCCGATGGCGGTCACCAGGCTCCAGCGTGAAACTTCATTGATGAATTTATTCATCTGATCAGGAACCAGATGGGTGCTGTTGATACCGACCAGTAAAACAAAAAAGATAATAAAAGGAGGGAACGAAAACTTTTTTGCCGTTTCACCATCAATTTTTGTTCGGGTATGGAATATCATCGAGAGAGCGAATACCGTTGGTACGAGCATGGAAACGCGTAACAGTTTTATTACGGTAGCGGTATCGCCGGTTTTTTCCGAAACTGAATAACCTGCACCAACAACCTGGGCGACATCGTGAATGGTTCCGCCAAGGAATATACCGGTAGCCTGATCGTCGAGCCCGAACTGCCTGGCTACGATGGGATAAAAGATCATTGCAAGGGTACTCAGAGCAGTTACACTGATAACGGTAAAAATGGTGTTGCGCTCATTATATTCATCCTTGGGAAGAATAGCTGCAATGGCCAGTGCGGCAGATGCGCCACAGATTCCTACACTTCCGCCAGTAAGAATGCCGAAGCGTTTTCCTCTGCCCATTGCTTTGGAAAGGGTAATACCGAAAAGTATGGTAAGAAACACCGAGCCGATAACGATGGTCAAGGGTTTGATGCCGAGAGACTGAATCTGATCGATGGTAATGCGCATTCCGAGAAGCGCCACGCCGATACGAAGGATCGTTGTGGAGGCAAATTGGATGCCTGCAAGCGCTTTACCGTTATCTTCCGAGAGAAACCGGAATGCCATGCCAATCAGCAGAGCAAACAACATCGTTGGAGCGCCATAATGGTCTGACAGAAACGTTGCAGCGGCTGCTACGGTAATCGCCGCCAGAACACCGGGAAAAAGCACTTCAGCTCGAACTTTTGCAGCTTTTGCCTGGCATTGAAAACCACAGCGTTCAGCTTCGATAATCTGATCCTGTGTTGGAATTTCTGTATCCGTCGATGTATAAGGGGTCTTCGAAGTATCCTTGTTGCTGCGGTGTTTATCCATTCTCGGGTTCTGTTAATAAATTAGTAATTCTTTACTGAACCGCGGACGATGAACTTACATGCTTACATACCGGTTCTCTATAAATCGTTGTAAAGATAACAAAAAAGGATACGGCGTCAAGGATAATTTGAAATGCGGGCGGATCCGGAAAAATCATGGGATCGCCTCGTTTCATGCGGCAATACAGGTACTTCACGGCTATAGGGGTGGTCGCTGGCTTGGGCTTTTGGGCGGGATTGAGTACGTTTAGCTTATACAGGCAGGAGAGGGTTTCTGGTTTTGCGTTGAACAGGAAGTGAAAAATGGTGAAGGAATCACATGGTGAAACTGAAAAAAGTCACATTACAGTATATAGAGATTGAAGACCGGATACGCATGCTGGCCGATCTTGATGGTGAGGAGCGTGCGGTTTTCTGGTTGACCCAGCGTCTTTGCAGGCGGCTGGTGCCGAAACTTGTACACCATCTTGAGCATTCGGCGCCTGATTCGCACCTTGTTGACAAAGGGTTGATGCTCTCTGTTCAGCAGCACGATGCGGGGTGGCAGCAAAAGTTTTCAGAGCCGGTGAGAAGTACGGGCCTTTCGCGTTCGGTGTTGCCAGAAAAGGTTGATCTTTTTTGTCCTGCCGGAGGGGCGGCTATTGTCTTTCCGCTTGATGACGGTGGAGAGCCTGCTCGTTTGCAGATGACGATGCTTGAACTGCGTCAGTGGATGGCAGTCATTTATCGGCAGTTTCAGGTGGCAGGCTGGCCGATGGAGGTTTGGCCTCAATGGTTTGCACTTTCTGAACCCGGTAAAAATTAAACATCAACGTCGGCTATTGGTCGATCAACTGGTCTGGATTTCAGTTTTAAGGGCGATCTCTTCAAGAATCGAACTTACCCGAAGGCACAGAATCATCGCTCCTGCGAAAACGATGCTGCGGCCTCGGGTGTGGACTTCCCAGGTATGTTTTTCAGCTTTTTGGCGACTGCAGCGTACGGCCTTGATGATCTGTTCAATCACTTCCTCAAACGTATGCTCCTCGTCATTGAACAGGACAACGCGGTAAGCATCAAGCAGGTCGGGCCCGGAGCCTTGTTCTCGCTGTTTCGTTACTGGAGTGGTCAGGGATGCCGTCCACCTGTTTGCAAGAGAGGAGTTCATGATCAACACAATCAGGTTAGAAAGTCAAAAATAGCTACCTTGACCCGGAGATGCAAGAGAGTTGGCTACTCTTCGATGACCGGATGGAGTGCTCCGAGAGAAAAGTCGCCTGTTTCAGTAACCCGCATTTTGAATCGGGCTCCAACAGGGATAGTCATCAGATTTCTGATATGGCCATAAGAGAGCCCCCTCATTACCGGGCCATTGGTATGGGCGTGTTCGCTGTAATAGGCAAAGATATTTTGCAAGCGGATATGTTCCTCTTTTGTATTCTCCGCGCCATTGCCGAACTGGCCGAAAAGAACTCCCTCGCATGACGCAAGTAAGGCCGCGTTGTCGAGATGCGAGAGCATTCTGTCGATGCGGTATGCCGGTTCGTTAATGTCTTCCAGAAAAAGCAGCGCGTCATTTAATGAGGGCAGATAGGGCGTTCCGATCATTGAAGAGAGGACGGAGAGATTGCCGCCGATCAGGCTCCCCTCAGCTTCACCCGCTCTGATGCAGGTTACGGAGTGGGCCGGGTGGTTCCGAAGCGAAAGTGCATAGGAGGGTGAGGTGAGCATTTCCCAAAAATGCTCTTCGGTGTAGGGTGTCGGTTCGTATAGTTCTGTGGTGAGCATCGGCCCTGAAAAACTGATCAGGCCTGTTGTTGCAAAGAGGGCGAGCGACAATGCAGTAATGTCCGAATAGCCGACAAATATTTTCGGATTGTCCGCTATGAGGCTATAATCTATTTTTTTTAGCAGTCTTGAAGCTCCGGCTCCTCCTCGCAGGCAGATGATTGCCTTTATGGCGGGTTCGCGGAACATCTCATGCAGATCATGCAGTTTGTGCTGGTCGGCAATTGCCGGATCGGTATCAATACAGTTGAGGTGGCGCGAGGGCTTGACCTGGTAACCGTTTTTTTCGAGATAACCGATTGCCTGCCCAATTTTTTCAGGATAGGCGCAATGTGACGAGGGTGAGATCAGGCCAATGGTATCTCCCTTGTGCAGGGCTCTTGGGGTAATGATTTTCATAATACCACAAAACATCAGCGCCTTTGCGAGCGCTGATGTTCATCATTCATTGGTATGAAATCAGGAAATGGTTTCGGTCAGCAGAATTGCCTTGTTGCTGCTGACTTCAAAAAAACCGTCAAGGATTGAAAACGATTGTTCGCTACGATCTGCCAAGGCAAGTTTGACCGTTCCTTTTGTCAGAGAGGATAGTAATGGCGCATGGTTTTTCAGTACCTGAAACTGACCAAGCTCACCCGGTGCCGTGACACTGACAATTTCCCCTGAAAAATGAAGCTTCAGGGGAGTGACGATCTCTATGTGAAAGCCTTTATCGGAATTCGCCATGGTTATTGCTTTTGTTTAGAGCGTTTTTGCTTTCTCTACGGCTTCCTCAATGGTTCCGACCAGGTAAAATGCACTTTCGGGCAAATTGTCATGCCTTCCTGCGATGATCTCCTTGAAGCCTTTGATGGTCTCCTCAAGCTTCACATATTTACCTGCCAGACCGGTAAAGGCTTCGGCAACGAAAAATGGCTGCGAAAGGAAGCGCTGTACTTTTCTTGCTCTTGAAACAACAAGTTTATCCTCATCACTCAGCTCATCCATACCGAGAATAGCGATAATATCCTGAAGATCCTTGTAGCGCTGCAGAAGCTGTTTGACGGCCTGGGCAGTATCGTAATGATCGTCGCCGACAATGTTCGGATCGAGAATGCGCGATGTTGAGTCAAGGGGATCAACAGCAGGATAGATACCAAGCTCGGCAATTGAGCGCGAAAGCACCGTTGTTGCATCAAGGTGAGCAAACGCAGTTGCCGGCGCCGGATCGGTAAGATCATCCGCAGGAACATAAATGGCCTGTACAGAGGTAACAGAACCCTTCTTGGTGGAAACAATCCTGTCCTGAAGTTCACCCATCTCTGTTGCCAGGGTAGGCTGATAGCCTACGGCGCTCGGCATACGCCCGAGAAGTGCGGAGACTTCCGAACCTGCCTGGGTAAAGCGGAAGATATTGTCAATAAAGAGCAGCACGTCACGACCTTCTTCGTCACGGAAATACTCGGCAATACTCAAGCCGGTAAGCGCGACTCTCTGACGGGCGCCTGGAGGTTCGTTCATCTGGCCAAAAACAAGAGCCGTTTTGTCGATAACGCCGGACTCCATCATTTCATGCCACAAGTCGTTTCCTTCGCGCGTCCGTTCACCGACCCCGGCAAAGACGCTGAATCCGGACTGTTGTTTGGCAATATTATTGATCAGTTCCATGATCAAAACGGTTTTGCCTACACCTGCGCCGCCGAAAAGACCTGTTTTACCACCTCGGGAGTAAGGCTCAAGAAGATCGATAACCTTGATACCAGTTTCAAACATCTCGGCCTTTGTCGAGATTTCGTCAAATCTTGGTGCCAGACGGTGGATCGAGTAACTTTTTTTTGTGTTGACAGGGCCGCGACCGTCAATCGGGTCTCCGACAACGTTCAGCATTCTGCCAAGAACCTCAAGACCAACAGGGACTTGTATTGGTTTGCCTGTATGGGTAACGTTCATGCCTCGTACAAGGCCGTCTGTGCTCTCCATGGCAACAGTACGGACACGTTCTTCTCCAAGATGCTGTTGCGTTTCCAGAACGAGTTTGGTGCCGTCAGCTCTTGTTACAGTCAGCGCGTCCAGAATTGACGGAAGCCGCCCTTCAGGGAAATCGACATCAACTACAGGGCCGATGATTTGGGAAATCTTACCTTCTTGCATAGTGACAGTTTGGATAGGATTTTATTGTGTAATCAAACGTTGGTGCTTCCGGGCTACTGTGCCTTCTCTCTTATTAATTGCGCGTCACATGACTCCTCTGCCTTGGCTGTTCCGGATACGAGCCACCTGAGGGACTTGAACCCACGACCTACTATTTACGAAACAGTTGCTCTACCAACTGAGCTAAGGTGGCTTAAGCAGGGCGAAAAATCAAGTGCAAATATATTTTTTTTTATAGAGAATCACAAAGACTAAATATCGCGTGATTTATGGCCGTCACAAAAAAGAAGAATTGTTATATTACGAGGCGTGGTCAATAGAGATTATTTTATTTTTAATCGGTTTCGTATGAAAAAAATGGTGTTTTCATTGAAAAGGCGGGTGTTTGCACTCTTGTTCCTCGGCACTCTTGCCGCGACACTGATTGCTCCCACTCCGGCTTTAGCCTTGCCATTGGCGCCAGAGTTTACTGCAGTTTCTCTTGATGGCAAAACGGTAGCATCGACTAAACTTGCAGGAAAGGCTTATATCGTTAATTTTTTTGCATCATGGTGTCCTCCCTGCAGGGCAGAGATTCCTGATATGGTTCTCCTTCAGAAGAAGTATGAATCAAAAGGGTTTACGTTTATCGGTGTGGCGGTCAATGAAAATGAACCCTCCATGCGTGCTTTTATAACAAAGAACGGCATCAGCTATCCTGTGGTCATGGTCGAAGAGCGACTGATCAAGGCTTTCAGCCGATATATTGAAGGGGGGATTCGTGCAATTCCGACCTCATTTGTTGTCAACTCGTCAGGTCGCATCACCCAGGTCATTACCGGTGGACGAAGCAAAGAGGTGTTTGAAAAAATAATAATTGACGCCCTCAAAAAACCGGTAACCCACAAATAACGTCGTCATTCCATGATTGATGGTTTTCAGTTCCGGTCTCGTTTTGTACAGATCGCATTTTTTTTCTACACGTCCGCAATCAGGGGTGATTGCGGACGTTTTTTTTATAACCAATAGCTTATTAAGAACGATCATGACGTTAATGCAGATGAATCCGCCGGACTATGTGAAAAACAAAAAGCTGATCCAATGGGTGCAGGAGATGGCTGAGCAATGTTGTCCGAGTACCATACACTGGTGTGACGGTTCAGAGGAAGAGTACGACATCCTTGCCCGCCAGATGGTAGAGAGTGGTACGTTTATCAAATTGTCGGAAGAGAAGCGCCCGAACAGCTATCTCTGCCGTTCGGACCCGAGTGATGTTGCAAGGGTTGAAGACAGAACTTACATCTGCAGTATTCGCCGCCAGGATGCAGGTCCAACCAACAATTGGGTCGCTCCGAGGGAGATGAAAGAGACCCTGAAAGGGCTTTTCAAGGGCTGTATGACTGGCCGAACCATGTATGTTATTCCTTTCAGCATGGGGCCTCTTGGGTCGCCCATTGCCCATATCGGTGTCGAAATTACCGATTCTCCCTATGTCGTCACGAATATGCGTATCATGACGCGGATGGGTATCAAGGTTATGGAGTTGCTGGGTGAAAACAGCGATTTTGTGCCTTGTCTGCACTCTGTCGGCGCTCCGCTCCAGCCTGGTGAGCAGGATGTTGCCTGGCCCTGCAACGATACGAAATATATTGTTCATTTTCCTGAAGAGCGCTCTATTGCCTCTTTTGGCAGCGGTTATGGTGGCAACGCCTTGCTTGGCAAGAAATGCTTTGCCCTTCGTATTGCCTCTTCAATGGCACGGGATGAAGGGTGGCTGGCTGAGCACATGCTGATTCTCGGTGTTGAATCTCCGGACGGAGAAAAAACCTACATTGGTGGAGCGTTTCCGAGCGCCTGCGGTAAAACCAATTTTGCGATGCTCATTCCGCCTCAATCTTTTGATGGGTGGAAGGTGACTACCATTGGTGATGATATTGCCTGGATCAAGCCAGGTGAAGATGGTCTTCTTCGTGCGATCAATCCTGAATATGGCTTTTTTGGTGTTGCTCCCGGCACGTCGGATAAATCAAATCCGAACGCCATGGCAACGCTTGCGAAGAACTGTATTTTTACCAATGTCGCCATGACGCCTGATGGTGATGTCTGGTGGGAAGGGATGACCGATGAGGCGCCTGAGCATCTTATCGACTGGCAGGGTCAGGAATGGACTCCTGATTGCGGCCGACTCTCTTCACATCCCAATGCCCGCTTCACCTCTCCGGCAAATCAGTGCCCCTCCCTTGATGCTGACTGGGAAGATCCCAAAGGGGTGCCGATCAGTGCCTTCATCTTTGGTGGTCGTCGCGGAGATACTGTTCCTCTTGTCTACCAGTCAGCAAACTGGAATTCGGGCGTATACCTTGCTGCAACCATGGGTTCTGAAAAGACCGCCGCTGCGGCAGGAAAGGTTGGTGATGTTCGTCGTGATCCTTTTGCCATGATTCCTTTCTGCGGTTATCATATGGGCGACTATTTCAACCATTGGCTTCATGTCGGGCGTACCTTGCCTGAACTGCCAAGAATTTTTGGTGTCAACTGGTTCCGAAAGGATGAGAATGGCAAGTTCCTCTGGCCAGGTTTTGGTGAAAACATGAGGGTGCTGAAGTGGATTGTTGATCGTGTTCGTGGCACAGCCGGAGGTGTAGAGAGTCCTCTTGGGTGGATGCCGAAGTACGATATGATCGACTGGACGGGTCTGGAAGAGATGACTGAAGAGAAGTTTATCAAGCTGATGTCGGTTGATCGTGAAGCATGGAAGAAAGAGCTGCTTTCACATGAGGCGCTTTTCGAGACGATATATGATCGACTCCCCAAGGAGTTTCCCCATATTCGTGAACTGATGCTCTCAACGCTCTGGATGTCTCCTGCACACTGGTCGCTGGCTCCGGAACATTATTCTGAAGGCTGATGATTTCGTAAATAAGAAAAAAGGCGCCTGCGAAGGCGCCTTTTTTCTTGCTGATCGGGCAGTTTTTCTTACTCTTCGTCGAGGGTAAAGCCGACTTTTACTGTGACCTGCCAGTAGGCAACCTTCTGCTCCTCAACATGGCAGCGGGTTTCAAGGATTTCGACCCAGCGGATGTTTCGGATCGTCTCAGCCGCTTTGGCAACAGCATTGTTGACTGCCTCTTCAATGCTTGTCGGTGAAGAGCCTACCAGTTCAATTTTTTTGTAGATATGAGCGCTCATGGCGTGTAATGGTTTTCGTGCTTGAAAAAAGGAATAACTCCGTTCGTCATAATAGCAAATCAGGGGAAATCTGCAAAAAACCGCTCTCAGTCAGGGCTTTCTGAAGGGACTTTTTCCTGCTCGGCTCTCTGTCTGTCGATCAGTTTTTCGGCCAAAAGAGTAGCAAGGCTGTACGTTGTTTCCATGGCGCTTAAAAAGTTTATGGAGGAGCGCCAGTAAGGAATTGAGCCAAGTCGTTTTGGCATGGTAGCCTGTACTGCTGGTGAAAGATGAGTGCATGATGGTTCGGGAGAAGGCGAATATCCCCAGAATGCGGCATGTTCGGAGGGAAGAGGTTCCGGTATTGCCGGAGGGTCGTCACCGGTAGCAGTCTGACGTTTGTAACCGATTTTTCTGAGAAACTCCTCCTTGTCTATTCCCCGTAACGTGAAAAGAAGAAAAGGATCCTGGTCAAAGGCCTCTGCCATCAAGTAAACAACAGCGGCAATGTGTTTGCAGGGGTTTGAGTAATCGGGACACGAACAGGTGGTTGTTAAATCATTGTATTTTGCGGGAAAGAGAGCAAGCCCTGCGGTTTTGAATACCCGTGCAAGATTTTCCGGCATCTCCCCGCTGAGGAGCTGCGCTATATATATCGGTTTCGAGGTAAGCTTTTGGGCCAACAGCTCTTTTTGCTCTTTTGAATAGGGCGTCAGTGTGATGGATACCTTATAGGGGCGAACTCTTGAGCCCTGCACTTTTGCCGCAACTCCCTTTTTGGCAGTGATAACAAGGTCGGTTACCTGCCCTTTTCGTGCGTAAGATTTTCCCCTTGTAATTCTCTCGCCAATATCAAAATTTTCAAGTGTTGTAATCCACTCTTTTCCCCACCAGGTTTGCCCGAATGCTCCCCGTTTGTTTTGGGCCTTTATACCACCGGCTACTGCCCTTGGGGCGGAGGAGGCGGGTCTTTTATACCAATAGTATTCCATAGCTCTTATTCTCCCATTGCTTCCTGTCCGAGCATAATGAGCTTGCGCAGATCATTGTTCGACAGTTCGGTCAGCCACTGCTCACCCGTTCCGAGAACCTGGCCGGCGACCGTTGTTTTTTTCTCAATCATCTCATCAATGCGCTCTTCGAGCGTGCCCGTCGTAATAAATTTATGAACTTCAACGTTTTTATGCTGTCCGATACGGAAAGCCCGGTCAGTTGCCTGATTTTCCACCGCCGGGTTCCACCATCGGTCAAAGTGAACAACGTGGTTTGCTCTTGTCAGGTTAAGACCCGTTCCTCCGGCTTTCAGTGAGAGAATAAAGATGGAGGGTGAACTGCCCCCTTCCTTCTGGAAGCTCTCTACCATCTCATCCCGCCTTTTTTTTGTTACGCCACCGTGCAGAAACAGTACCTCTTCACCGTACAACTCCTGAAGATAGTGCTGGAGCATCGTTCCCATCAGGGTAAATTGTGTAAAGAGCAGCGTTTTTTCGCCAGCTTCGCGGATGTCGCCAAGCAGTTCGGTCAGGCGTTTTATTTTTCCTGAACGATGTGCAATGGCAGAGTTGTCGCCAAGCAAATGTGCCGGATGGTTGCAGACCTGCTTGAGCTTGACCAGCAGCGCAAGTACCAGGCCCCGCCGGTCAATTCCTTCGGCGCTTTCGATTTTCTCCTGCAGTTCATCGACAACAGCCTTGTAGAGCGACGCCTGCTCTTTGGTCAGCGAGCAATACTCTTTCATTTCGATCTTGTCGGGTAGATCGGAAATAATCGACTTGTCGCTTTTCATGCGGCGCAGAATAAACGGGCCGGTAAGCGACTTCAGTCGAGCAGAGGCTTCGGGGTCGCCATACCACTGAATCGGGGTGTAGAAGTTCTGTTTGAAAAAGTGCTGGGTTCCAAGAAAACCGGGATTGAGAAAATCCATGAGTGCCCAAAGGTCGCCGACATGATTTTCAACGGGAGTGCCGGTCAGGGCAATACGGTAATCAGCCCGGATTGTTCGGGCAACTTTTGACTGTTTAGTCTCAGGGTTTTTGATGTTCTGCGCTTCATCGAGAATAATGCCTGCCCAGGGTACCTTCGACAGAAAATCAAGGTCACGCTGCAACAATCCATAGCTTGAAATGACAAGAGCTGAAGCGCTTGCAGCTTTGCGAAAATCTGCTGTTTTCATCCGGTCGATACCATGATGCACCAGCACCGCTAAATCCGGAGTGAACCGCTCAGCCTCCTTTCGCCAGTTGTTGACAACAGATGTGGGGCAGATCAGGAGCACCGCCCTTTTCTCTCCCAGTTCACGCTCCCTCTGCAGCAGTGCAAGCGTCTGAATGGTTTTGCCAAGGCCCATGTCGTCGGCAAGACAGGCGCCAAGCCCCCACTTGCGGAGAAACGAGAGCCATGAAAAGCCCCGCTCCTGATAGGTGCGAAGCGTTCCCTCGAAATGCTCAGGTGGTGGAAGCAGTTCAAATTGTCCCTGAGAGGAAAGTTTTTCAAGCAGTTCCTGAAGCCACCCCTCGATTTCAACCGATCGAAGAAAGAGAGCATCCTCCTTTTTTTGTGCTCCGAGTGCTGTTGAGAGGAGCTCTCTGGCAGAAAGTTCACCAGTTGGATGTTTTTCAAGAAAATGGAGAGCATTGGCAAGCTCCTTATGGTCAATCTGTGTCCACTGTCCGCGCACCCTTACCAGCGGAACTTTCAGGTTTGCCAGTGTTTTCAGCTCCTGCAGGTCAAGCTCCTCATTGCCAAGTGCAGCGGCATAATCGCAGGTAATCATGCGATCCAGCGTGAGACCCGACCCGCTTCCTTTCATAGAGGGAAGCTTCACTTTTGTCTTGATCCCGATACGGTTGACTCCTCTGCGACTGATCCACCACGAGGGAAGCTTGACCACAAATCCTGCGCTTCGCAACAGTTCCGCATACTCCAGCAAAAATCTGTAAGCCCCTTCGGTATCAAGATCAAAGCCACCCGGCTGCTTCTTTTTCAGGCTTTGGGTGACTGCGGGGCAGAGGCCGGAGGCTTGTCCCAGGGAAGTAAGCAGGAATTCGGTACAATCGGAGGTATACGTTAAAGCGTGCTGTGATGCCTCGCTTTCGGGGTTCCAGAGATCCCCGGCGTCAAGAATCAGGCTTGGATCTGCTTTCAACTGCAGTTGATAGGCAACATGCCAGCGCTCCTTTTTCCGCCCTTTCAGTGGTGGCTCTGTCAGTTGCAGGCAAAACCTGAAGGGTGATCGCTCATGCAGGTCTATGGGACGCCGCCATGCGTTGAGCTGACAGGCAAACTGCTCAATCTCCTGCTCATTTTTCCATTTCAGCCGGGGATCACTGTTCGATAATGCATGAAGCCACGCGTCATGGATACTCTCGAAGTCAGTGATTTTTGGCACCCCTGCTCTCTCAAAAGTACGGGACAGTGTATTGACAAGGAAAGAGAGAAGTCCTTTGAGCAGTAACTTTTTTGGTGTTTCCGGCGGTTGCGTGTCGGTGCGGCCGAGAGAGCGACAGACCGCAGGCATGGCATCGGCAAGCTGTTCAACTGCGAGGGATGTGGAGCTGTCGGGGAGGGGCAACCACAAGGCCTCCCAGAATGTATCGTTTTTGATGATCGAAGGGAGCAGCGACTGGGTTCTGACAATGTTCAGTGCAATTTTCACGACCTGCCGTGCCCAGTGAAGAGAGCTTCCGAAGATGATGCCACTGCCGGGGATGTTGCCTTTTTCCGTAAGCAGGGAAAGCTCGAACAGAGCGTTGAAATTCAGCCGAAAAGCGGTAATCGGAAATGCATGGAGTTGCTCTTCGCCACTCATGTCGGGCATGGCGCCGACAAGCGGAGATGATGGGACAGCTTTTTTCTCGCGGCAGGGCAGCCAGACACAAAACTCTTTTGTGGTGTTGCCGGGCAGGGAAAACATGCCGATTCCTGCCGTTGCAAGGCGTAACTCCTTCAGCATCCCGATCTTTTTCCCCTCACTCCAGAGGAGCGGGACTCCGTCAATGATGGAGATGTGCAGTGCAATCATAAGCTATCCTCTTTGGGTAATCCCTGCATCGCAGTTGCACTGTTCGTAGCTCAATTTTAGCTTATTACTCATCGCTATGCTGTGAAAATATTTCAAGTGTTCAATACTTCATACGGTTACTTTCAGGCTCCTTTCCTGATTTAAAAGAAGGGATAAAATAGAATAACAGGTGGTTCAGAACAACATGCAAACCATTCAATATCAGAAATAATAATGGTTTTCCTGAAGGGCAGGGCGCCTTGCATATACCGGTCAGTTTTGGTTGATGGGGAGGTGTTCAGGAATCAGGAAAGCGTTGTGGAGCTGAAAGGTGGTATCGGTGCGGCCCGAAACAGCCGTAACACTGATGGCTGTTTCGGGCAAGAGGGGCAAGATTACACGCCCAGCGATTTGAAGAGGAGCGGAAGGGCACAGAGGCCGATGGCAACATTTGTTGCACCGCATATTTTTGTGATGAGAGCGTTCTGCTTGTACCAGGCAAACGGAAGCAGGATGGTCAGTACATTAATGAGCAGCAGTACTGTGGCTAACGGCCAGATTTTCCCAAGCAGGATGGCCTTGTAGCTGAAGACCGCTGTGATGAAAAAGATACCAAGAAACATGTGGGCATAGATTTTTTTGTCGCCGGGGTTATAGAAATGCAGGGCAACAATAACCCAGAAAAGCCCGTAGGTGGCAAAAATAGTGCCCAGGTAGATCCTTATGTCGGCAGGTAACCCCATGTCGAAGAGAAACATGCAGACAGCCGTGAAAAGCTGCGCAACACCGCCGAACCAGAGGGCGACATTTGCAAGATTGCGTCCCAGTTTTGCGTGATCTGTCTCTTTGTCAAGCCCGAATCCCAACTGTTCAAGACCAAACACCCAGACGGTGATAATAAGCCCGAACAACCCGATAGCCTCCGGATTAACAACATTCATTAGAAAAACTCCTTTTTTAGTTGTGGATAAATGTTTAACAAGTCACCATCACACTGTTAACAGTAATGGCCGCGTTAATGTACTGCTATTTTGGCAGAAAGAGGAAGGGTATTGCATGTTGTCTCTCTACTCCGTTGATGGCGCTTTGCTACCTGCAGTAACCTGCTTTTATCTGGAATTGGTTGAAATCAGCATAAGATTTCGCTTTCTTTTGATACCTTTGAACTCTCAAGAATGAGATAACTGAAGATGTTGTGATGCGATGACTTTGCCTGCTGAAACTGTTCTCCCAACCAATCCGAAGCCTCAAAAGCGAAACGGACTTTCCGGCCAATTGCTCACGGCATTTCCTGCTTTTGAGAGCCCTAATTTCCGGCGCTATTTTCCCGGGCAGGTGATCTCCATGATTGGCACCTGGATACAGATGGTAGCGCAAGGGTGGCTGGTGCTTGAAATAACCGGTTCCGCTTTCGACGTCGGGCTTGCGGCGGCGGCCTCCACACTCCCAACCCTTTTTCTCTCCCTCCTCGGTGGAGTGGTTGTTGACCGTTACCCAAGGCGCACCATCCTTCTCTGGACACAATCTGCCGCCATGCTGCTCGCCTTTGTGCTTGGGCTCTTTGCCGTGACCGGCACGGTGACCATCTGGATTATCCTTGTACTCTCCTTTCTTCTTGGCTGTGTGAACGCCCTCAATGTGCCCGCACTTCAGGCTTTTCTAAGCGAAATCGTGGAGCGGGAGCATCTTGCCTCGGCCATTGCCATGAACTCAGCAATTTACAATGGGTCACGGGTTATCGGCCCCGCCATTGCCGGGTTTCTTATATCGGCCACCGGAACAGGCACCGCCTTTCTGCTCAACGGAGTCAGTTTTTTCGCCGTCATCCTCTCCCTGCTCTCCATGAAGAACACCCTAATAGAGCCTGCTGCAAAAACAAGCCAGAATCCCCTGCAGTCGATCAGGGAGGGGCTGAGCTATGCATGGGGGCATCCGGTGATCAGGACAAGTATCTTTTTTATAGCGGTCATCTCCATTTTTGCATGGTCTTATGTCACCATGCTGCCCGTTATTGCCAAGCGTACCTTCGGCATGGATGCGTCGGGCATGGGATACCTCTATGGCGTGTCGGGTCTCGGCTCGGTCGTCGGCACCGTGCTGGTCTCCATCTATTCCAGGAAAATTGACCGCCTTGTCTTCATTGCCGGAGGAACAATTCTCTTCGCTCTCGCCCTTATCGGCTTTACCTATACCACACACCTTCCGGCAGCGCTCTTCTTTCTCTTTGTCAGCGGCTTCGGGCTTGTCTCGGCAGTCTCAACCCTCAGCGCCACCATCCAGGGCACGGTTGACGACCGTTTCCGCGGAAGGGTGATGAGCCTCTACATGATGATTTTTATGGGCTTCATGCCGATCGGCAACCTTGAAATCGGCTATCTTTCAGAACACTTCGGTACCGGTATTGCCATCCGTATAGGCTGTGTCGTGACCATTCTGGCGGCAGTGACTCTCATCTTCACCAGCCGGGGGGTGCGCAAGGCCTACAGCAGTTACAAGGCCTCGTAACGCTTAAACGGCTTTCAAGTCAAATCCGTACTTGAGGTAGCTGATCATGTGGTTCGTTGCATTAACATTTTCAATCCATGCTTTTTCCTCATGGCTGATCCTGATAATTTCCCTGGTACTGATACGGGAAAAAGTATCGGCGACTGTTGTTAACGAATGCAACTCCTCCGCTGAAAACATTTCTGCATTGAATTTACGACCATCTCCAGGAAAAAATTGCTCCCCTGTTCCGCCATTGTCAAATTCCGTTTCTTCAACAGTGACGTCACCCTGTTTTTCAATCCACTCAAAAATAGTGTTGAAATTATCCGGTACGGGCCCCATCGAGATTGCACAATAACGGGCGCCACTGATCGAATACCCTGTTGTTTTAAAGTGCAGGAAATCCGCATAGAAGAGCAATTTGTTCAGCTTGGTCTTCCATGGTTTAAGTTGTTCAGCAAAAAAGAGAACCATTTCGCAGAGTTTTTCGAGGCTTGGTCTTCTGTAACCGGAATATTCATCGGGCAGTTTTGAGCCAAGAAAATACTCTTCGAGATCAACACAGCTTGTTTTTTTACGGCTTTCTATCAGGTGTTCAATCCTGGCAGTCAGTTTTTCCTGTTGTTTCCCCAGTAAAGCGCCACTCAGGTGTACAATTTTCTTAAACTCCTCAGGATCTTGAGCAACCTGTATCAGTCGGGCACTTGATTCGCTGGGAACCTCACCTTGCTCATAGTTTCTGTAGGTGTTTGTTCCTAACCCGAGTATTTCCGCAATTTTGGCTGCTGATAATCCGTAGGCAGCCCTTATTGCGCTGATCTCTTCCGGAAAAGGGAGGTTATGCTCATCTCTGTACTGGTTGTAGACCTGAATCAGGTTTATCTCATCAAGCTCGGTGGTGGTGAACTGCTGCTTACTATCATTGCAGTAGTAATAGTGGTATTGAACAGAATAGTTATTTTTGCGGAATCCCATGATCCGCTGTTCCCGCTTCAGGGTCATTTCCCTGCCTGTTATCGGGCTTCTCATTCTTTTCTCTTTTAAATGGATACGAGATTTTATGTTCAGCAATATTAAATGAAATGCAGATAACGCTTGTACCTGGAGCACCCATAGTGATTTTGATATAGATCTCCTGCCGTTTTACCAGCTTGCCGAAAACCCACATTTCAGAGCCTTTATTCAGATTGTCCTCAAGAGGGCCTTCACTATAGTCGTCAATTCATCACGGAAAAGGATATTCCATATCTTCATTTTTTCCTTAAAGTCACGAAGAAATGCACTGATCTGCTGTTTACTGGCAGTCATCCCAAAGAATTCGCTTGAAAAATCATAATACTTAAGGTTAATTTTTGATACTATAAAGTAAAAATATCAACATAAATAATAAAATATCCAACTATAAAGTGATATATTTGTTGTGAGCTCAAGGCCTTTTTAGGGGTAAAGATGCATCATAACTGCCTGAAAAATTGCAGTGCAGTGAGTTGTTCGAAAACAAAGGTGATACTGCACGATTACCAGTTAAATCGGGTTATTTGAGTTGTCCTGTTGTGCATTACTTTGAAATTTTATGATACAGGAAATTGTGAGTAGGATACCTCTATTTTGTAATATTGGGTCTATCGGCATATGTTAATATCTTTGCTGTATAACAAGCCTTAAATTATTTGCTAAGGTCATTCTGGGGGAAGTCGGGTTTGGACAACCGTGATGAACGCCTCTAAATAGTGGTTGACATTGTATTCTCCTCGACAGTAAATCGTATACGCGAAATTTTCGAGTTGAGGAACTGGCAATTCTGCTTGTACGCACTCCTGAAACGGTTCGTCAGAGCTATCTTCGTCCGCTTTTGCTTGATGGGCGGATCTCAATGATCCGTCCCGATGTTCCCAATGACCCCGAGCAAGCGTATCGGGCAGTTGAGATAGATGAATGATGAGGAGAGATGGCGTCAGGAACAGGAAGGATCAGTAGTGGGTGAGCAAGTATATGAATGAATGATCGGACGACATAAAATTGCAGAATAATCAACCATCACGATGATGACACAGAACCAACGTTCAGATAACGGCCCGATTCAAATATCCGATAGTGAACTTGATGAGCTTCAGGATTTTCTCATGTCGGATGCCCTCCCTGGAGGGGCAATGTCGCTTGACACGCTTGACGGATTTTTTACAGCATTGGTTATTGGGCCGGTAACCGTTCTCCCCAGTGCATGGTTGCCTTTGGTTTGGGATATGAGTGGAGGAGGAGAAGAACCGGAATTTGAGAGTCAGGAACAGGTGCAGCGCATCACAGAATTGCTCATGAAGTTGATGAACAGCATTGTCGAGTTGTTGACGAAGTATCCGGATTATTATGAGCCACTGCCAGATACCTATTCGTATGAAAGTGAGGTAGTCAGGGACTCACTGATCAAGCTCTGGGCGATGGGATTTATGATCGGCGTCAGTTACAACGAAGCTGACTGGGAACCGCTCCTTTCGGATGAAGCCGTCTCAGTACTGTTATCTGCGATTGCTATGCTCGGCGTAAGGCCCCACGATGCAGTTCCGCTGCCTACGAAGAAGTTTCGGGAGATTTGGGAGAGTGTGCCTGATTGTGTGTTGGCACTCAATGAGTTCTGGCGCCCCTTCCGACTCGGTGAAATTATCAGTGCCAGGGGGATGGCAGGAACCGGGCGAGTCGGACGCAATGATCCATGCCCCTGCGGCAGTGGAAAGAAGTTCAAGAAGTGCTGCGGGAAGTGAGGGTTACTTGCCTTAATCAAACAGAGTGCTGCGGTCAAGATATCCCTTGTTCACGAGAGTTGTTTCAACCAATCTTGTTGAAACATTGAAATGATGCGCGGCATAAGCTAGATTATCCTCTCCGAAATCATTGCCGACAAACTCCTTCAACGCCTCCGCAGGGCAAAGAAATTCCTGGGCGAAAGCCCGCTGAAACTTCTGTCTTGCTGTTTTCATGGAGGTGACAGGCAAAAAACGGTCATTGTTTGATGCAAAAAGCCGGTCAGCAACCAGCCGCAACAGAGCAAAGCGGCGATTAGCCTCAAATGGCGTATTAATATAAGCATCAATACGTTCCGGAATGCCATTACGAAAGCCAACAGTTATCGGGCTTTTCTCCTTTGCCATACTCGTGGGTGTGAACGCATTGGAAGGCAAAGAGAACAAATCTGTCAACAGCTTGTTGCTTACTGCCCCGTCAGGAAGTTGCCACTGTTGTTTTGCCACATGAACAGCCGTTGCTGCACTTTGCCAGGGCAGATATGCAGTCTCATTTTTTTCGGTTTCCGCTCTTAAGCTATCCAGATTTGGCACAACCATCGTTACGGCAAGCGGACGAAGCTCCTTGTCAAGATAATTCAGCATCTGAAGAGGGCTCTCATTGTACTGAGCAAGCATTTCGTCAACAGCCCCACTACCGAACAATTCTCTTTGACCAAGAAGATCACTAACCATCTTTTCCGGGGCTTCATCCGTGTCAAACCCCAGTAAAGCCTCAATCTCCCGCCATTGTCTCAAGTCAGCCCGGCAGAGTTCATCAGCAAGATCTTTTCGCAGATCGTGCAGTGTGCTTGAACGGTATCCAAAGGTATTCAGGCGTTCAATAACGGCATCCGCAAAGTCAAGCACCGTACGCTCAAATTCATCAATTGAAATGAATTCGCAGATTCCGTTCAGATATCGCACCATCTGGCGACACTCCTGAGGTGTTGAAAACATAGTAACCAGCATTGCAGAACCATCACTGCTGAACGTCAAATCAGGCCAGAGGAAACCCTTACCGATTGCTCCAAGGCGGTGACTCATCTCCCATGAAAGTGATTTCCGTTCAGGCTCACGAACAAGCCGCCACCAATTTGTTAGTAACCACACTGCCAAAGCATAGGCGGAGCATCGCATGGAGGGGCGGATTGTTCTTGAATGAATATCCTCCAATTCCGTAACAGTAACCCCTGCAACGGTAATCGTTATCTCCGCAAACGTCATGCGCTCTAAAGGCTCAGAGATGTTACGGTCGAGCCAGTTAAATTCAATACCAAAGAGCTTATTCATCAATATGCCTCCAGTGCGATATCACTTTTTGGGCAAAAGGGTCACCGGACGGCATGGGGTAGCCGTGGTAAATACCCAACGTAACATTTTCAAGTTGCGCTTCTACAGGAACACCATTGGCTGTTACAGCCCAGATATTCTGAGGGAAACCATTTCTAAGTGATTGACTGACCAGACCTCGTCTGATGCCTTCCTTTAACAGTTGCAAAGCAGTGGCTTTAGAGAAAATCTTCACATCATCACATAATGATTTATCCGGCCTTGGTTGACTTGGTGGAGTCAATCCGAAATCGCCCGGATTTCGTTTGTGTTCGGGATTGCCACCATAACTGACTTGTTGCACCAGACTTTCCAGCGTTTCAGGTCTGAAATCATCACTGATGCAACGCTTTGTGTTAAATCCGGTTCTTTTTTTCATAACCACAGCCGCCGCTCGAGCACTTTTCTGAAGTATAACATGTCCAATGACTTCTATTTTAGGTATTCCATGTTGTAAATCAAAATAAACCGTATGATTCCCGCAATGAGCCATGCCCCTGCAGCAACTGCAAAAAGTTCAAGAAATGCTGAAGGAAGTGATGTCCTCTTGTTGAGTTTATGATATACCCAAATTTATAGAACTCAGCCAGAGCGTAGCGAGGGCTGGATTATAAACCCGCCTTTCTTGTTACCTGTGTCATCCCTTTTGCCTTTGCGATGTCCCCCAATGCCTTGGTAATAAACGAGGTATCTCCATTTGCTTCTTCAATGCACATCTCAAGATAAGCGGCCATTTCTTCAGGAGTACGAAGGTGCTCGGATACCTTATATTTTGTTGTAACAGTTTTTGCCATAGTTAACGCCTATAAATTTTGTGCCAAATGAAGTGCGGTTTTTATATCGCTGGTTTGAGTACTTTTATCGCCACCAGCCAGCAAAATTATCACTGATCGTTCATGCTCGATGAAATAAATCCGATAACCGGGGCCATAAGGTCGATACGCATCTCTGAAATTCCTTCACCAACAGGCTTAAAATCCTAAGGATTACCTGTAACCAGTCTCTCAATTCTTTCCTGAATGCGTGCCCGGATATCATGCAAGCTGTCGATCCACTTGGCGAAATGGCTGGTTTTACGAATTTTCATCATAGCCTTAATGTCGCCTGTCAGCTACATCTTATCAACAAGATTATTTTGGAAAATGATGTCTAACGCGGTTCGCATAACCTGCGGCGCACGCCTTTCCTTGTCAGTCTGCAGTCTGGCCGTCAGGTTGATGCACCTGTTGGGCAGACCTTTTTGAAGCTGGCATTATTACGCGAAGGTAGTCGGAGGAGGAGAAGCTTAGGCCCATTTTCGTGTCCAGCACCTCTTCTGGACACACGCTCGTGCACGTCAGACAGAGCACGCACTCTGTCGACAAGACGGGCCTGCCCTCCTGCACGTAGCGCATGACGTCGATGTCCATCGGGCAGTTGACCGTGCACTTGCTACAGCGGGTGCACCTGTCGTTCTTCGGTGCGATTCGCGTCATCGAAACACTCGCTGACGGCTTGAGGAACCCGACGATCGGACAGACGTACTTGCAGAATGCACGGTTGTCCTTCAAGACGAACGCGAGCACGATTCCCGAGCCGAAGTAGAGGAGATTGCCGATAAGGAACCACCACATCTCCGGAATCATGAACATGCTGGTGTACTGTGGTGTATCGGTCTGGATCGCCTCTTTGTAGATCACGATTCCGTGCTGGCTCTCGACGGTGTAGCCGAAGATGAACACCAGACTCGCGACGAGTCCGAGAGCAAGTGCAAAGTGGAGATAGCGCAGGTGTCCCCAGCGTCCCGGAACCCGTCCGGGGGACCTCTTCCAAGGCAGGAGGTCGAGTACGGCGGCTGTCCAGCATGCCCACCCGCACCAGCCTCTGTTGAAGAAGGCAGGGCCGACGATCTTGGCTACGAAGTAGTGGATGGCAGCGGCTTGAAAGAGCCCTGCGAAGACCATGAACCAGAAACCCTCGATCTCCATATTCTCCGGCACGATGACGCCGAAGCTCAAGTAGATCAGCCCGCAGCCCAGCCCGAAGAAGAGGTATCCGCCCACCAAAACCTGGGACAACCTTCGCGCCCAAGGCTTCTTCTCTTTGGGGAGCAGGGGCCAGAGACCCATCCCAAGCGAGATCGAAAGCCCGATTATCGCGAAGTTGATAAGATAGAAGGGTTGATCGAACGCCTGCCAGAACCCGATGGCCACAGTAGTGAACACAGCCATCATGAGAAACATCAACTTGAATTCGGCAAACTTCGGTATCATCATGGTGCTGACTCCTTGAAGGGCGGTGCTCCTGAAACACCTAAACCGCAGATTTTTGAGATGAAACCTATATAATACGTCAGTCAAAAACTACTCAGAACGCTGCCAACCGCTTTCACATAATTTGCGTAAATCTCTTAGAGCTTGTTCGTGAATAAATCGAATGGCACTTGAACGCTAAAATAGCATCAGTTTTACCAACTATTTTTCATTTTTGATACTGTTGCTATAGAGGCGAACATGCAACGCTGCCTGAAATAATTCAAGTAATTTCGTACCGTGTTGTAATGGTTGAAGCACTACAGCCGACATTAAAACCGTGTGCGAATGAGCAATCATCTCATTTTTTCTCATCGCTTGTCTTGTAACCAACAACAGCCTGATGAAAGTATAGCGAAATAATGGAAGGCCATCAAAAAAAATAGCGCGATAACTATCCGATAACTACTCCCTAAAGCGCCTGTTTTCAACAATCTTGTGTTACAAGAAAGCGGGATGTAATCTGATCGTGGACGCTACATGTGATATGTGATTATACAGACCTGAACGCACAGTTCTGATTAACGGTAACCTCTTTATTTTCAGCGGATAAAAGCTGTATAGCACAAAAACACCCCTTGCAGGTGTGCTTTTGGCGACTTATACGATAATGGTCAATGTGCCGACGACAGATCTACAGGCTCCTTTTTCTGTATCCTGATCAGGAGCAGCAGCGGCAGGCAAACCGTAAAGAGGAATGCTATCAGCATGAAGGCGTCCATGTAGGCAAGGTGGTAGCTCTGGGCTGTGAGGGTTCCTTCAAGCGCTTTGAGTGCGACGGTTTCTGCTCCGGCTGGTGATAGCCCGCCCCGGATTGTGGCGGCCTGTTGCAGCAGGTTGATCCTTTCTGCGGCTGCCGGGTCGTAGGGAGAGAGGTGGCTGAGCAGCTCCACCCTGTGTGTTGCCATGCGGTTGGTGATGTAGGTGTTGGTGAGGGCGATGCCGAATGATCCGCCGAGCTGGCGCACCATGTTGTTGAGTCCGGTGGCCTGCCCGATATCTTTGCCGTGCAGCCCTGATACGGCAAGCATGGTGACGGGAATGAAGATGAATCCGAGCGCCACACCGCGCACAAGCAGTATCCAGAAGAAGTTTGAGGCTCCGGACTGCATGGTCTGCTGGCTGAGTTCAAAGCAGAAGAAAATAAAGGCGCTCATGCCAACGGCCATGAGTAATTTTGGTGAAACCCCCCGTTGCAGGGCGATGCCGAGGGGGAGGGAGATAATGCCGGTGACCATGGCGCTTGGAAAGAGTACCTCCCCGGTCAGCAGTGCGGTAAAGCCGAGCAGTCGCTGCACAAAGACTGGAAAGACGAAGAGTGAGCCATAGAGGCCGTAACCGACAATAAAGGTGAGCACTGCCGCAATGGCGAGGTTTTTGCTCCGGGCCAGGACGCGCAGATCGACGGCGGGCTCTTTGGTGTGCAGTTCCCAGAAGACAAATGCAAGGAGGGCTGCCACAGCAATGAAGGTGAAAAAGGTGATATAGGGTGTGTCAAACCAGTCTTTCGATTGACCTCGTTCAAGGATGAATTGCAGTGAGCCGATACCGACGGCGAGAAGTCCGATGCCCGTCCAGTCGATTGTTGTCACGGCATGGCGTCCCTTTGGTTCTCTGAGATAGGTGAAGGATGACCATGCGGCAAGAAGCCCGACCGGAATGTTTACGAAAAAGCACCATTCCCACGAAAGGTAGTCAACCAGATAGCCTCCAAGCAGCGGGCCGATGGTGGGCCCGAGCACGAGCCCCATGGAGAAGATGCCGGTTGCCTTGCCCCGCTCTTCAGGGCGGTAGGTTTCGTAGAGGATGGCCTGTGAGGTTGGCAGAAGCGCACCGCCGCCGAGTCCCTGAATGAAGCGGAAGAAGACCAGCGCCCAGATGTCGGTTGCCAGGCCGCAAAAGAGCGATGCAAGGGTAAAGAGCAGGATGGAACCGATATAGTAGTTCCGTCGCCCAAGCAGATTGCCGAGAAACCCGGAGAGGGGAATGACAATGACGTTGGCGATGGCATAGCTGGTGACCACCCATGAGACATCCTCGATGCTTGCGCCAAGGTTTCCGCTGATCTGCGTGATGGCGACGTTGACAATGGTGGTGTCGATCAGCTCCAGCATGGCTGAAACGATAACCGTCAGGGTGATGATGATTTTGCGCAATCCGGTGTCGTAGGTCTGGGCTGTGTTCGGCAGCATTGCCGCTACCGATGTGCCTTTCTGTTGTTCTGGTCGAGCCATGCGTCTATGAGAGCTATAAATTTATTTGACCTTTATCTCGACTACAACGTTCATGCCAGCGGAGAGTGGGCGGCTTTTGTCGGGCTTTTCGGTAAAGATGATTTTTACCGGAATACGCTGGGTGACCTTCACAAAGTTTCCGCTTGCGTTATCGGGGGGCAGCAGTGCGAATTGTGCGCCAGTGCCTGACGAGAGTGACTCCACCTTTCCTTTGAACTCTTTGCCGGGGTATGCGTCAACCTTGATGGTGACCGGCAGGCCGGGCGCTATTTTGTCGAGCTGTGTCTCTTTGAAGTTTGCTGTCACCGTGAGTTCATTACTTCCCACAAGAGCGATGAGTTGCTGGCCGGGGGAAACGTACTGCCCCGGTTGGACATTTTTTTTAGCAATATGGCCGGAGGCTGGCGCAGTAATAGTGGTGTACGACAGTTGCAATTCGGCATTACGCAGTTCAGCTTCCTTCAACTTGACCTGTGCTTCGGCAGCACTGTGCTGGCTGGTCGCGGCGGCAAGCTGTGCCCGGGAGGATGCTTCGCCAGCCTGGACAGCATCGAATTCTGCTGGTGAGATCACGTCCTGCTGCCGCAGGCTGCGGTGGCGCCGGAGATCAGCGCTGAGCTTCCGTTCGGTCGCTGCTGCTGCACTGGCAGTTGCTCCGGCGGCAGAAACCGATGCACGGGCGTTCTGCAGGGCGGCCTCTGCCATGTCCCGTTTGACCAGGTAGTCCGAAGGGTCAAGTGTGATGAGCGTATCGCCCGTATTGACTTTTTGATTTGTTTTTACAAGCACATCCTGAACTCTTCCGGGAACGCGCGAAATAACCGGATAGATATCTCCAACGATCTGGGCATTGTCGGTTTCAACGTAGAGGAAGGAGTGGTAGAGCTTGCTTCCACCCCAGATCAGGGAGACGGCGACAAGCAGGCCGATAATGACCATGCGCAAAGGGCTTTTCGCTTTCGCACTCTCTTTTCCGGATGGATTTTTTTCAGCCATTGTGTTTGATTCAGGTTGTTCCATGGTCTTTGTTGTTGTTATCAGGTGTTTTCAGAATGACGACGGGACATGCAGCGTGGCGCAACACGGCTTCAGCAGTGCTTCCTACCAGAAGACGGGCAATGGCTGTGGTTCCGTGGGAACCGAGGATAATCATGTCCACATGGTGCTCTTTTGCGTAGTTGAGAATGGCTGAGGCGGGTTCGCCGTGCTCTACCGTAAAGAGCGCAAGGGCTTTGTTTTCGGAGAGGATGTCACTGTATCGCGAAAATTCATGCAGTTGCTTTCTGAGCATTCCGTTTTCACGCTCTCCTCCTGGCACAACAGAGAGGACAATGAGTTCTGCGTCACAACAGTGCATCGAGGCCGCATAATGTACGACGGCATCAGAGGAGGCAGAAAAATCGACTGCGCAGATAATTTTTTTTCGTGGCTTCTCCATTTTACCAGAAAACCTCCCCGGTTGTCCGTTTCAGCGTATAGTTGTTGATCACATAAGCGTAAGCGGCCTGCAGACGGGCAAGTTCGGCCTGCGAGAGGGCAGCTTCCGTATCGAGCAGGTCGAGCGCTGTGGCCATGCCGTTTTCGTAGCGGGCCCTGACGTGACGTGCTGCAAGTTCAGCCTGCTGTACCTGTACTCCGGTTGTTGTTATTTTTTCCGAAGCGGTCTGAAGAGCATGGATGGTTTCCTCGACATCAGTTTTTACCTGCTGTTCGGTATCGATTCTCCGCTGGGTGGCAGCCCGCATCCGGGCGGCGCTCTCCTGGCGCTCTGCGCTGGTACGGAAGCCAGTAAAAAGCGGGATTTCAAGGTGGATGCCAGCGGCAACATTATTGCGCATCTCATTGATATCAGGCTGGTAGCCGTTCGTGATGCCGTATGAGATGCTTCCGGTAACAACGGGTACTCCCTGTTTCATGGCAAGGGAGCGATGCAGTTTTGCTGCAGCTTCATTTTCTCTGGAGAGTTGCAGTTCAAGACGCTGCTCCAGAGCCTGTGCGACAAGTCCGGAGCTTACCGGAACGTTCGGGGTCAGAGCAAATGATCCCTGAAGCATCAGGGGAGCGTTTGCCGCTATGCCGGTCAGGCGCCGCAGGGTTAACTGGCTGCGAAGAAGCTCATGCTGGAGATCAAGGGTTCTGTTTCGGGCAGCCGCAATACGTACTTCGGTGGAGAGAACATCGAAGCGGGTGGCCGATCCTGCCTGGTAACGCTTTGTCGTATAGTCGAGAGCCTTGCTGAGTGCAGCAATCTCTTTCTCTTCAACCCGCAAACTTTCCTGAAGAAAGAGAATACCGTAAAAGAGCTGCACAGTTTGATACGAGAGCTCCCTGCGGGCAAGTTCCAGCGACTGTTCCGCTGTTTTTTTACCGCTCATTGCCAGATCAACATTGGCGCCTCTTTTTCCGAAATCGAGCAGGGTTGCCTTGGCCGTTACTTTGGCGTCGTAGTTGTCGTTCGGCATGAATTGAATCTCTCCGCTGCTGCCGAAACTTATTTTTGATACGGTGTCGAGCCAGGTGTATCCGGCGCTGGCGCTTACCTGCGGGAAATATGCGCTTCTGCTTTGGGTGATGCGGGCATCTGCTGCGGTAATCTCTTCCGCTGCGGCTTTCAGCGCCGGGTTGTTTTCACGGACAAGATGAATGGCACGATCAAGGGTGAGCGGCGCTTCTGCTGGTGCGCTGTCGGCTGATGCAGGCCTTGGCCATGCAAGCATCAGCGCCGTTGCGGCGATACCGGCGGTTCTGATCAGTATACTCTTCGTTATCATGGAGCTTTTGTTTGTTCCGTTATTTCCTGTGCTACTTTATAAAGCAATTTATGTGCCAGATCGTTCAGATGAGGTGATAATCAGTGGGTTTGGTGCTTTGGCGGGTGTCGTTTTCCTTCCGCTTCTTGTGTGATTCTTAAATAATCAGAATATTCTGTATCGTGTGTTCTCAAGTTTCAGGAATTATCAATTCTCTTTTTGTTGTGCCATGAGCAACTCATCCGTCCATGAGGCCAGCATGCTGATGCAGTACATCAGCGATGCCGTCGGCTCCATCCGTGATCCCCAGGATCTTTTTCGAACGGTCATCGACAAGCTTCGCCTTGTTTTTGAGTTTGATTCCGCCGCCATTCTCACCTTTGACAAAGAGTGCCGGTACAGCAATCTCTTTTTTGAAATGCTCCGCTTTCAGCTTCCTGAAACCATTGATCGTAACAAGAGGCTGATTGCAGGCTCCTGGATTGAGCCGCATCTTGGTGATCTCTCCGTTTCAGTTATCGGTATCGAGGAAGCTCTGGAACTCTATCCTGCGGATATGCCGCTTCCGCAGATCCTCTTTGACCTCGGCATGCGGCAGGTGGTGCTTTCGCCACTGCGTACCGGGGGAAAGGGTATCGGCTTTCTCTGTTTTGTTTCAAAGGATGAAAAAAGATGGTCAGAGAGTGAAAAAGAGCTGCTTGCCACACTTTCATCACCGATCGCCGTTGCGGTCAGCAACGCCCTTGCCTACGAGGAGCTCCGGCAGCGTGAAGCGCAAACCGCTATGCAACTCGCCGTCAACAATGTTCTGCTGACCATCAAGGATAGAAACCGGATGCTGTTGGCCGTTTGCGAGCAGATAGACAAGCTTGTGCCCTGCACTTTCCTTGGCATTCGCGTCATGGGCGAAGATGGAAACTACCGCATCTTTGATAATTTCATGCGTGATCAGAGTGGCGGATTTGTGCCGGTCTCTGCGATTGAGGTGCTTGATGTTGATGATATTGAGGCGATAGCAAAGGAAAGTTTTTCCCTGATTTCCAATTCAGGCTGTTTTTGTGGTGATGCGTTTCTCCGGCTTTCCCGGCAGTACCGGATTCTCGCTCTGGTCAAAGAAAAATACGGTATCTGCTCCCTGCTTACGGTTCCGCTCTGGGATACACCGGGCAGTCGTGCCGGATTGATTATCTCCGACACCTCCCGTTCGTTCGAAGAGCATGACCAGGCGACCGTCAACCTGATTGTGCCCCAGCTCTCTTTGGCCTTGCAGAACTATCTCGCCTTTGAGGAGATTGATGAGCTGCGCCGCAAGCTGGAGGGCGAGCGCACCTGCCTCATTGAGGAGATCAAAGCTGCGCATAATTTTGAGGAGATCATCGGCAAAAGCGCCTCCCTTTCTGCGGTATTGCGCCGGGTGAGCCAGGTTGCTCCTACCGATGCCACAGTGCTGATTCAGGGTGAAACCGGGACAGGCAAGGAGCTTTTTGCCCGAGCCCTGCACAATCTTTCAGCCCGCAGCAAGCGTGCGTTGATCAAGGTTAACTGTGCGACCCTGCCGGGGCCGCTCATCGAATCGGAACTGTTCGGTCATGAAAAAGGGAGTTTTACCGGCGCTACAGAACGCCGGATCGGCAAGTTTGAGCTGGCCGAGGGGGGGACGATTTTTCTGGATGAAATTGGTGAACTCCCTCTGGAGCTGCAGGCAAAGCTGCTTCGCGTGCTTCAGGAGCGTGAGCTTGAGCGGCTTGGCGGACGGCAGGTGATCAAGGTTGATGCTCGCGTCATCGCGGCCACCAACCGTGACCTCGCGCGTGAGGTTGCCGAAGGGCGCTTCCGTGAAGATCTCTTTTTTCGGCTCAACGTCTTTCCCCTTTTTATTCCGTCACTCTCTGAACGCCGGGAGGATATTGCCATGCTTGCCGCCCATTTTGCCGCCAAATTTTCAAGAGAGTTCGGAAAACCGCTCCGAACCTTCAGGGAGAGCGATATGCAGCGCCTCGTCGGGCGTGAGTGGAAGGGCAATATTCGAGAACTTGCCCACCTGATCGAGCAGGCGGTTATTGTCTCTGAAGGGGCGTCGCTTGATTTTTCAACACTGCTGTCATCGTTGCCCTCCGTTCCGGATGCGCAGCACTCCCTGCGACAAAAAACCATGCGCGATTTTGAATCGGATGTTGCCATGATGGAGCGGGAGTTGATTCTGGATGCTCTCGACCACTCAAACGGCCGGGTGAGCGGTGAGGGTGGCGCTGCAGAAAAGCTTGCCATGCATCCGAAAACGCTCTACTCCCGTATTGACAAGCTCGCTATCCGTAAACGATACCAGTAGGCTGCGGGGAGTGTTGCAGCTTTATCCGAGAATCGTTTATCCACAGAACTTCCGGATGGCTGCCGCCACAATCGGAATGCCCTCGGCAATCTGTTCCGGGGTGTTGTTGCAATAGGATAGGCGCAGGGAGTTGTTGCGCTTTCCTTCCGGATCAAATGTTTTTCCGGCCACAAAAACGGCGCCACCTTCGACGGCTTCCATCATGATTCGGGTTGCATCAGCCTCATCCGGCAGTGTGAGCCAGATGTAGAAGCCGCCCCGAGGCTCGTTCCACTGCACATAATCGGGCATATACTCCCTGAGGGCGGCAACCATGGACTCAGCCCTTCTCTTGTACTCCTGACGCACCCCGGCGATATAGGTGTAGATCTGACCTGAACGGATGAAGGCATCGGCCAGAACCTGGGTGAAGCTCGGCGAACAGGCATCGGCGGACTGCTTGATAAGCTCACACTTCTGATAAATCTTGTCGGGCACCAGCATCCAGCCAAGTCGCAGGCCGGGGCCGAGAATTTTGGAGAAGGAGCCGGTATAGCAGACATTGATCCCCTCCGGATTGATCGCCTTGATTGGCTTGAGTCGCGGGCGATCCTCTTCATAAAAATAGAGGTCACCGTATGCATCATCTTCAATGAGCGGAATATTCTTGTCCTGAAGCGCATTGATGAGCTGCGCCTTGCGTTCAGCAGTGTAGAGCAGCCCTGCCGGATTATGGAAATAGGGGGTGATATAGAGAAATTTTGCCCTCTCTTTCCGGTCGAGTTCCTGCTGCAGTGCATCCATTGAAATACCGTCGCGATCAACCGCGACCCCTCTCAGCTCCGCCTCACTGGCTCGGAATGCCGAAAGCGCCCCGATAAAGCAGGGATTTTCGACAAGCACAGGCTCCCCCGGATCAATAAAGGCTTTGGCCAGCAGGTTGAGCCCCTGCTGGGAGCCGGTGGTGATAAGCAGCCGGTTCTCTTTAACCGGTAACCCCTTTGTTTCAAGAAAGCCGCTGAGTGACTCAAGAAGTGAGGGAAGACCGGGGGTCGGGCCATACTGAAATGCCGCCTGCTTCTTTTTCAGGTCGAGCCCACGGAAAAGCTCTTCAACTGCTTCCACGGGAAAAAGCTCATTGCCGGGCATTCCCCCCGCAAAAGAGATGATGTCGGGCCTCGACGCAAGGGTCATGAGATCCCTGATTTCCGAAGAACGAAGCGATGATACAGCTTTTGAAAACCTTGGCATTTTTTCCCCGTTAAACCTGATAGACATCCCCTTCCTGCAGCAGCTCCATTTTATGCTCCTGCAGGACAGCGATAATTTTTTCCAGTGATTCTGCCCTGATGATGACCGTTGCCTTGCAATCCCCGGAAGCGAAGGCGTACATATAGTCAATCGCGACGTTGTTATCCGAAATGATCTGCAGCGCCTTGTGCAGGCCGCCTGGTTTGTGGGGAATAATCATCCCGACAACCTCGGTCACTTTGACAGCAAATCCCGCTTTGCGCAGTACTTCAGCCGCCGCCTCGGGACGTCCGACAATCATGCGCAGAATGCCGTAGTCGGACGAATCGGCAATGCTGAATGCCGAAATATTGATATCGTTTTCGGCAAGAATACCGGTCAGTTCGGTCAGCCGCCCAGTCCTGTTTTCGAGAAACACCGATAATTGCTTGATAATCATAGCAGTACTTTTTTTTATAATAAGTTATGACCTCTGTACCACAAAAATTACAGGATGAAAGCTTCTACCACCTGTTTACCTCATCATGACAATAACCCGTCAGAACAAGTTAAAAACCTGAAACAAAAGAGAATGCAGGAACATACGAAAAAGCCTGCACTCGTAAATAAAAAAAGCCGTGAATTACCCCGCACTTTTTGCTGGCTTCACGGAAGCATTGATACACCCTCGGTACCTTGTGTGTGTTTTTTTGTTTTTAAATATATTCTAAAACGAATATATTCATGAGTGAATATTTTTATTTAAGGAGCGTTATGAAACTTGGTAACCCCGCAACCGGAGAGGACTTTTTTGGTCGTACCCAGGAATTGAGAGAGCTTTGGCGTTACCTGGAAGCTGATCACATTCGTTTTCCCGGTGTTCGTCGTCTCGGCAAAACCTCCATTCTGATGCGATTGGAAAGTGAGGCTGCTGAGCATGGCCTTTTGGCCAAATGGCTGGATGTCTCGAACATCAATTCAGCAAAGGGCTTTGTTGATCTCCTGGATCGAGCGTTTCCGGAAAGAACCATTGGGCGCTTTCTTTCTGACAGGTCGCAGCAGGTGGGAAACTGGTTCAGGATCATCCGCAAGGTAGAGGTCAACCTGCCCGATGAGGTTGGTGGTGGCGGTTTCGGTATCGAATTAGGTGGCGAAGCAGCGCCGGAGTGGCAGAAAGCGGCCAATACCCTGCATTCGAGGTTGCGCAACCAGCCCTTGCTGATACTGCTCGACGAGTTCCCTGTGATGCTCGAAAAAATCATTCAGAGTGATCGTCAGGAGGCTGGGCAAATACTCGCCTGGCTTCGTATCTGGCGACAGTCGCCGGGTAACTGCCGCTTCGTTTTCACCGGCTCAATTGGCCTGCAATCCCTGCTGGAGCGTAATGGCCTGGGCGAGACCATGAATGACTGCTTCTCCTATACTCTGGGGTCGTACAAGCCGATAGAAGCGAGTGGCTTATGGAAGCATTTTGCTCCGATTGCAGACGAGATTCCCTGGGAGGTTGAGGAGCCGGTTATTGACTACGCCCTGAATCGTATCGGTTGGCATTCACCCTACTTCCTTGCTCTGTTGCTTGATGAAAGTATACGGGCGGCGCGGGAGCGACGGCAGGAGTCTCCCGCCGATGCGAAAGGCGAAGCGCGCATCGAGATCGAAGATGTCGATGATGCTTACGAGAAACTGCTCGCTCAGCGCTCCCGCTTTCACCATTGGGAAAAGCGGCTCAGGGTTGCGTTACCGCCCTCCGATATAGATTTCTGTCTTAGCCTGCTTACCCATCTTTCACGTCATGCCGAGGGGCTGACTCTGGGTCAGTTGAGCAGCCGTCTTTCGCGGCGGGAGCCCGATTCCGACCGCCGCGCCGAGCGGTTGCAAGAGCTGTTGGTGCGTCTGACCGACGAAGGCTATACCAGCACCCCTGACGGTAACAGCCGTGTCCAGTTTCTTTCATTTCCTTTACGCGATTGGTGGAACCGAAACCATGTCTGAAAATATTTTAACCTCCGGCCAGCCTGCTGGCGGATTTGCCGCCATCAGCAAGTACAACCCGCATCTCTGGAGTGCGGAGCAATTACGCGCCATTTTTGTTGCGCGGAAAAACGAATTGGCTGATTTGCAGTACACCCTGCGCACAACGCCGCCGGATACGGTTGGCCAGCACCTCTTGCTGGTCGGTGCTCGGGGCATGGGTAAATCTACCCTCATGCGGCGTCTTGCCCTTGCTGTGGAAGATGATCCCGACCTCTCCGCAGCCTGGCTGCCCCTGCGCTTTCCGGAAGAGCAATACACGGTGGCCACCCTCGGCCAGTTCTGGGCCAACGTGCTCGACAGCCTGGCCGATGCCTTGCAACATCTGGGGCACTCTGTCAGCGAGCTGGATGCCGCCGCAGAACGCATTGCCACCCTGCCCGCCGCCGAGCAGGCCGCCGCCTTCCTTGCCGTAATTGACCGTTGCGCCGATGAACGCCGCCAGCGCCTGCTTCTTTTGGTGGATAATACCGATCTCTTGCTCCACAACATCGGTCGCGACGCACAATGGGCGCTGCGTGCCACCCTGCAAAGCAATCCCCGACTGTTCTGGGTCGGCGGCAGCTACCAGAGCCTGGAAGCGGAGAGTAACTACCATGACGCTTTCCTCGACTTTTTTCGCGTCATCACCCTGCGCCCACTGCGCCTTGAAGAGATGGCTCAGGCGCTCCAGGCTCTTGCTGAAACCTTTGGCGGCGAGGTGGCACGCCAGGAGATGGAACGGCAACTCGCTGCCCAGCCGGAGCGACTGCCAACCCTGCGTCAGCTCTCCGGCGGTAATCCGCGTACCACGGTCATGCTCTACGAAATTCTCGCCAACGGCCAGAACGGTAGTGTGCGCAGCGACCTGGAAGCTTTGCTTGACAACATGACGCCCCTTTACAAAGCACGCATGGATAGCCTGGCCGATCTGCCGCGCAAGCTCTTCGCCCACATTCTGGAGCATTGGGCACCTATCTCTATTGGCGATCTGGCGTCGGTTTCCCAGGTGCTGAATACCAGCATCAGCCCGCAATTGAAACGTCTCGAACTTGATGGGTTGATCGAGAAGACCACTCTGCATGGCACAACCCGTAGCGGGTATCAGGCCGCCGAGCGCTTTTTCAATATCTGGTATCTGATGCGTTTTTCGTCTCGCCGGCAGCGTAGCCGTCTCGGCTGGCTGGTGGAGTTCATGCGCTTGTGGTTCAGTCGCGACGAACTCTGTACCCTTGTCCAACAGCGGATGCACGACGGCCGAGCCGCTTTGCGCTCAAACCATGATTGGGAATACGACCGAGCCTTGGCTGATGCCCTGCCGTCCCAGGCGGCATGGCCGCACGATGCGGAAATTGCATATCGATGCGCCTGGTTGTTGCACCTAAAGCTGGGGCGTTACCTGGAAGCGGAAGCTGCCTATCGTAAGGCCATAGCTCTCGACGAGAACGATGTTTATCCATTAACAAATCTTGCCCGGTTGTTGGCGAGGCTCGGACGCAAGGCAGAAGCAGAGTCCTTCTATCGCGAAACAGTATCCCAGGCAACCAAGGACAATCAAGAATTACTCCTGCAAGCGCATCTCTTCCTCGGTAATCGCCAGTTTGCCATGGACGCTTTGCAGGCGTTGGTTACAGCGGCGCAGGGTGGTGATCAACGGGCATTTTTCCGCATCAAAGAACAGGTTTGGGAATGCCACGAGCTTGGCTTGGGAGAGCGTCTTGCCGACTGGATGGCGGAGAGCGAAGCGGCGGGTTTCCTTGCGCCCTTCATTCAGGCGCTCTACACCCTTGCAGAGGTGGAGGGGAAATTGCGCGATCTGCCTCTGGAAAGCCAGCAGATGGCGGACGAGATCCTGCGCTTGGCCCGCTTGCGGCAAGAGAAGAGGTGATTTTGGGTGGTCGGGGGAGGTGACGACTCCCTGTCCTGATTGAACACCGTTTTCGCTCGCTTGTCATGGAGCCATGCGCTCAATTCAGGGTTGCGTCCCTTTTTCACAAGTTTGCTGTTGATCGAAGCTCGTTTTGCGCTGTTCGAGCTGGTTTGCTCTTTTATTGATGTGGAATATATTGTATAATACATGTATACTTCCCTCTCTTTTTATAGCGGTGTGGCTTTGGGCTTTGTTTAACGATTTTGCCGATCACTCTTAATCTGTCCCTGCACTCTCTGACGGTTTTGGTAATAAGGTGTTCGCACAGGCGACCTTACTCTGCAATCCGGATACAGACTTTTTTATAAAGCATAGTTCTCATGTTAATCGTTATTTAACATTATAAAAAGGAGAAAAAAATGGCAGCAAAAAAAGATGGAAATCCAAAGGAGTACGGTGAGTTGTGCCCTTCCGGCAGGGTTCGTACGGCGATTATTAATGGTAATACGTTCAGTTATAAATCGCTTCAGTATACCGAAGTTGATGGCATGGCCATGTTCGAAGGCGATATTGTTCTCGGAAAAGTTGCCGATGTCGATCGTGATACTGAAATTCGTAAACAGGAGATGCAGGGGGTTATTGCACGAGGAATTGTTATTACCGGTAATCAGTACCGTTGGCCCAATTGTAAAGTGCCCTATACCATTGATCCGGCTCTTCCAAATCAGGCTCGTGTTACTGATGCCATCGCTCACTGGGAGGCGAATACCCGATTTCGATTTGTACTGCGAACTGCAGCAAATGCTGCAAGTTATCCAGACTGGGTAACCTTCAGGTCTGGCTCGGGGTGCAGCTCCTATGTTGGTCGGCAGGGTGGACAGCAATTCATCTCTCTTGCATCAGGTTGTTCAAAAGGTAATGCAATCCATGAAATTGGTCATACGATCGGCTTCTGGCATGAACACAGCCGTGAAGACCGGAATGCCTTTGTTACGATTCACTGGGACAAAATCATACCGGGATATGAGCACAATTTCAATCAGCAGATAGCCGATGGCGATGATGTTGGCGCCTACGAGTATGGCTCAATCATGCACTACTCTCGCGATGCCTTTTCAATAGATGGTTCCGATACGATTACCCCCACTGATCCGTCAGCTTCGATTGGCCAGAGAACAGGGCTCAGCCCTGGTGACATAGCAGCGGCAAACACTCTTTGTCCGTTAGTTGTTTGTCCTGCGGCACCGAAAATATGTCCTTCATCGCCAATTATCCAATGTCCTGCGGCACCGAAGGTATGCTCTCCAGCGCCACTTATACAATGTACTCCGTCGCCAAAATTGTGTCCGCCATCCCCGCTGCAGTGTGCTGCTGGCCCCAATTGTGCTCCGGCACCAAAAATTGTATGCCTGCCATCACCGGTACTTAAATGTCCTCCGGTTCCGAAAATCTACTGCGGGGCGGCTCCTTTGGTTAAACCTTTTCCGGGGGAAGAGATACGCCGAAAAGGTTATGCCCTTGATCCATCAACGGGTACCGGGCAGGGTGGTATGAACCAGATCCCCCAGATTGTCATCAACATTAATTTTAATGGCTATCAACCGCCGACAGTCCAGACGAATTATTCGGGAACGGATCCCTATGCTGATGAAAACAGTGACTGGACAGCTTCCGAGTACCCGGATCCGGGAGATTGTTGCGATAATTCCATGACTGATGAATCAGCCGGGAGTTCCGGAAATTTTGATCCGGAATGTTCAGAGTAAATTGATAAGTCACGGTTAACAACTACGGCAGCATCAGCTTTGGCTGGTGCTGCCGTTATTCATAATACATATATGAGTTATCCCTATTTCCCGTTTTCTCTCTGCCAGCAGGAAGATGATCAGTTCATGCTCTCTTCGCCATACGGGGAATGCAAGGTCAATCGCGATGCAGCAGCAATCCTCAGGTTGTGTAACGGCAGCCGCTCTTTTCAGGATATTGTTGGAAAACTGCAGGCTCGTTATGATCTGGATCATGCCCTGATGCAGGTAAAATCCGAAAAACTTATCAATAATCTCGCAGCCAAAGGGCTGGTATGGATCAAAGAAAAACCCATGCGCTGGTTCAACGCACCTCCGCCCCAAACGATATTCTGGGAGGTTACCTCTCGTTGTAATCTTCAGTGCCTGCACTGTGTTGTTTCCGCAGGAGAGAGTGTGACTCATGATCTTTCAACCCGGCGCTGTCTGGAGTTGATTGATGAATGGGCGGCCATAGGAGTACAGGAGATTACTTTCAGTGGGGGAGAGCCACTGCTCAGAGAAGATTTATTCGAACTGGCCGCAGCCGCAAAACAGAGAAATCTCACGATCAGTATGGCAACAAACGGCACCTTGATGACGAGGGATGTGGCTCGAAGATGCAAGGCTCTCGGTTTTGATGTGCAGATCAGTCTGGACGGATCGACTGCGGAGATTTACGGGGCGGTTCGCGGGCGTAAAGAGGCGTTTGCTGATGTCATGGAAGGAATTCGCAATACGCTTTCCGAGGGTGTTAACCTTACCGTTGGTACCGTTTTGACAAAAAATAATGTCGATGATATACCTGAGTTGCTGAAATTGGTGGAACGTTCCGGAATTCCTTGTTTCCGCCTGATTCCCTTTATCCCTTCCGGTCGGGGACAACAGAACCGTGATCTTGAGCTTGATCCGCTGCAGGTAAAAAAAGTATCGGAAGAGCTTGTCGCACAACGGGATCTCTGGTCGTTTACCATTCTTCCGGTTGAATTTGAGCTCACTTTTTCAGCTCCTTCAGGCGCATCACTTGATCGGTCAAGAGCAAGTGAATGTGGTGGAGCTACTCACTATTGCACCGTTACCCCGTCAGGTGCTGTCCTTCCGTGTCATTATTTTGAAGGAGTGGTCACTCACTCAGTGAGAAACCGTTCATTCATGGAGATCTGGAGAAACTCCCGCTTTCTTAACTATTTTCGCAGTATTGAGATTGGTGATATCAAGGGATACTGTCATGATTGCCGTTGGCTCGCTGATTGCCGGGGTGGTTGCAAGGCTGCAAATTTCAGTTATAAGGATCCTTTCCAGTCAAACAGGCACTGTTGGGTTGTCAGGGAGAACCAATAAGAGATCGCCGCTGTCCTGAGGTCAATCACTTCACCATTATGAGGAAAGAGCATGATTGTTTCATACCGTATCTCGCTTCCTGAACCTCTGATTCTTCCTTCAGCGGCTTCTCTCCGTATAGAAATCCGTGATACGTCACTGATCGATGCGCCATCAGTTACCCTTGCGGTAACGCTGTACCATGCAGATCAGCTTGCGAACAGAGCGTTCATTACCGGAACGGTTGAGCTGCCGGAGCAGATTCCGCCAAAAGCTGCGATAACGCTCTGGGCACACCTCTCGCTGAGCGGTGACGTTCGTGTCAACAAGGAGGACTTCACTACGACAAGAGCATACCCCATTATGAAAACCGATGAGCATGGCCAGGTTGTTGTTGTGATGCAGCCGGTTGACTCATCGACCCGTGCAACCTGACCGGCAGAGCTCTTCTATTTGAGTTTTCGTTTGTCCACAACCCGCTGTGCCTTACCCATGCTGCGCTCGATGGTGCCGGGTTCAACCAGTCTTATGGTTGCGCTGATGCCAAGGACGCTTGCAATATTGGCCTTGATGCGCTGGCGGAGCCCTTCAAGCGCCTTTATTTCATCCGAGAAGAACTGTTCTTCAATCTCGACCTGGATTTCAAGAATGTCGAGGTTGTTTTCTCGATCGACAACCAGCAGGTAGTGCGGTTTGGTTTCGCTCATTTCAAGCAGTACTGATTCCACCTGCGAGGGGAAGACATTGACGCCCCGTATAATGAGCATGTCGTCTGAACGGCCTACGCATTTTTCCATTCGTACCAGTGTTCGACCGCATTCGCACTTGTCGGCATGGAGGCGGGTCAAATCGCGCGTGCGGTAGCGGATCAGTGGCATTGCCTCCTTGGTGGCCGGTGTAAAGACCAGTTCGCCCAGCTCTCCGTAGGGCAGTACATCGCCGGTTTCGGGGTTGATGATTTCCGGAATAAAGTGATCTTCAAAGATATGCATCCCTTTCTGGCAATGGCACTCCATCGAGACGCCAGGCCCAATGATTTCGCTGAGGCCGTAAATGTCGTATGCCTTGATGCCGAGTAATTGCTCAATCTGGGTACGCATCTCCTCTGTCCAGGGTTCTGCGCCGAAAACGCCAGCCTTAAGCTTGAGGTTGCGCCGGTCGATCTTCTCTTCAACAAGAGCTTCGCCAAGGTAGGCGGCGTATGAGGGGGTGCAGGCAATCACGGTGGAGCCGAAGTCCTCCATGAGCTGAAGCTGTTTTTTTGTATTGCCGCCGGAGATGGGTATGACGGAGGCTCCCACTTTTTCCGCGCCGTAATGCAGGCCAAGCCCGCCGGTAAAGAGCCCATAGCCGTATGCAACCTGGATGATGTCGGTTTTGCCCACTCCTGCCATGGTGAGCGAACGGGCAACCACTTCGCTCCACATCTGGATATCGTTGTGGGTGTAGCCGACGACGGTAGACTTTCCTGTTGTGCCGCTTGAGGCGTGGAGGCGGACAATATCGGCCTGCGGCACCGTAAAGAGGCCGAAGGGGTAGTTGTCGCGCAGATCCTGTTTGGTGGTGAAGGGGAGCTTTTTCAGATCATCGATGGTGGTGATGTCGCCGGGCTCCATCCCCGCATCCTGAAGTTTTTTGCGGTAGAAGGGAACGGTGTTGTAGACCCGTTCTACCATAGCGCTTACCCTTGCTCCCTGCAGTTTGCGGAGCTCTTCGCGCTCCATACACTCGTAATGCTCGTTCCAGATCATGACACAGTCGCTTGAGGTTGAGATAATTCCACTCCTTTTCTGAATGCCCGGATGTTCATGGCAACAATTTTCTCCCCTTTTGCCTGAAAAAGGCGACCGATGGCCTCTTCAAGTTTTTCCTGATCGATGCCGGTAAAGGGGGCGGCGGCTCCGAGCATGATCATGTTCGATGTTCTTGGGCTGCCAGCCTTGCGGGCAAGTTCCGGGGCGTTGATCAGTATGGGCTGGTTTGTGCGGTAGAGTTCCCTCATAATTTCCTCCATTGCCGGATAGCCCTCCATATTGATGAAGGGCTCTGTTGAGGTGACGACCCTGCCATTTGTAGCGAGAAAGGGCAGATAGCGCAGCGCTTCGAGCGGTTCTACCGAGAGGATCAGGTTGGCCGTGCCTTCTGCAATAAGGTCGGAGTAGATCTCCCGGTCAGCAATACGGAGGTGCGACTGCACCGCTCCTCCCCGCTGGCTCATGCCGTGCACCTCTGCCTGACGGATGGTGAGGCCGCTCTGCAGTGCGGCCTGGTCGATCACTGCCGCGATGGTGAGTATTCCCTGTCCGCCGACTCCGGCAAGAATGATGTTGGTCTGCATGGTCTCGTTAAGGGTTGATTGGCTTGTTTCGCTTTTTCCTTGCAGCAGTTTCAATACATTCGCGTTGTGCAATCACCACCGATACTCCATTCCAGTTGATCTCCTCCTGGAGTATGGCAATGTTCTCTGCAAGATGCGATTTCAGTGGGATGATGGTTCGCAGATGCGCCTCTTCAACGCCGAGCCCAATGCATATTGATAATAATCTTGATCCGTTGGCCGAGGAGTCCTGGCCACCGGTCATGGCTGTGGTATCGTTGTCGGCGATGATAATGGTCAGGGGAGTGCGGTCGTTGACGGCATCGAGCAGGCCGGTCATGCCGGAATGGGTGAAGGTTGAGTCGCCAATGACGGCCACTGCAGGTCGGAGTCCGGCGTCTGCTGCGCCTTTAGCCATGGTAATGGATGCGCCCATATCGACGCAGGTGTGAATGGCGTTATATGGAGCAAGAGCGCCGAGAGTGTAGCAGCCGATGTCGGAAAAGACATGTTGCTCCTTGCATGAGCTCATGACGGTGTTGAGCGCTTCGTAAAGGTCGCGGTGGCCGCACCCTTTGCAGAGTTCGGGCGGTCGGTTGACCATGATGGACGGTATGGTCAGTACCTCTTTTTTTGCCATGCCGAGCGCATGAGCGATGCTGTCGGCATTGAGTTCTCCTGCACGGGGGAGTGTGCCGTCGAGGCGTCCCCTGATCTGCTTGCCGTTCTGAAGGCCAAAATATCCTCGCAGCAGCTCTTCATAGACCGGGTAGCCCTCTTCAGCGACAAGGATGGTCTCGCAGGTGTTGAAGAGCGATTCGATCTGTTTTCTCGGCAGAGGGTAGTGGCCGATTTTGAGTATGGGAAAGTCGAGGCTGTATGCCTGCCGCACCTCCATCACATAGTTGAAGGCAATGCCGAAAGCAAGAAGGCCCATGCTTCCCCTGCCGGGAACGAGGCGATTCAGTGATGAGTTCTCGGACAGCTCTTCAAGCCGATCCTGGATGCCGAGGAGGTTGTTGTACTGACGGCGGGCATTCTGTGGCATCAGTACAAAGCGTTCAGGGGCATAGAGGGCGTTGAGCGGGTTTTGCGCACGAGTTGCTGTGGCTTCCACTCCTGCGCGAGAATGTGCAAGCCTTGTGGTGAGCCGGAGTAGCACGGGCAGTTTGACCGATTCCGAAAGATCGAAGGCATAGCGTGTGGCATTATAGAGTTCCTGCTGTGAAGCGGGTTCAAGCAGCGGTACCATAGCAAATTTGCCGTACACTCGGCTGTCCTGCTCGTTTTGCGATGAGTGCATGGAGGGGTCGTCTGCTACAGCAACCACCAGTCCACCGTTGACACCGGTAATGGCCGAGTTGATGAAGGCATCAGCCGCCACGTTCAGCCCGACATGCTTCATGCAGACCAGACTCCGTTTTCCGCCGTACGACATGCCGAGTGCGGCTTCATAGGCGGTTTTTTCATTGGCAGACCAAGCCGAGCGGACGGTTTCCTCCCGGTCATCCTTTTTTTTCTGGATGTATTCGGTGATTTCGGTCGAAGGGGTTCCGGGGTAGGCATAGACGCCTGATATTCCGGCATCAAGAGCGCCGAGAGCAATGGCTTCAGCGCCCAGTAAAAGTTGTTTGTTCATGTAAAAAACTGTTTTTCAAAAGCGCTGACTGGACTTGTCTTCAAAAAGCAATTGATGTAAAGAATGGCGCCAGCAGACCCTGTGACGGAATATAAAAAAAGCCTTACCATCTTGCATGACCGTTTTTCAGTGGAGGTTTGCCTGAAAAGAGGCTTTGCCATAAAGCAGTTTTTTCTTGTGGCTTTATGCAAAAAAAAACAACAACCATCATCAATACGAAAGAATATTTCATATTATCTGAGGGGCAGAGATGCTCTTTGTGCGATGAGGGGTTTTCTCCATCCTTCTGTGAACCTGATGACGCTGTTCAGGTGTTTTGCGATAATCACATAACGTCCCTCACAATCATGTTTCCGTCCAGAAAGAAAGCAACACTCCTTGTCGTTGAGAGTAGTCCGCTTTTATCTACCTCAACAGCACGCTTCATCAGGCAGAAGGGTTATGATGCCGTAACGGCAGATAACGGGGAGAGCTGTATGGAGTTCTTGAAGAGCCTCAAAATTGATGTTTTGTTTCTTGATATTGATATACCTGGCAAAAATGGCAGGGAAATTCTTGCGTACGTTCATGATCATTTTCCTGATCTTCCGGTGATCATGACCACATCGGTCAAGTCAGAGAGCGATGAAACAGACTCTTTTTCAGCCGGGGCGTTTGATTATTTACTAAAACCGATTAATCGTATCAGGCTTGATATGACGATTAAAAAAGCGATTACTGAATCGCAGCGTCGTCAGGAGGCGAGTCTTTTCTCCGTGGTTATCACCAATAGTCCGATAGCGATTGCCATTACCGACAGAGAGGGGAATTTTGAATATGTCAATAATGCATTCTGTAGAACAACGGGTTACTCCATGGCCGACGTAATTGGCAAAAAGCCAAGCATATTAAAATCAGGGGAGCAGTCAGATCGCTTTTACAAGGAGCTTTGGGATACTATCACCAGTGGCAGGAACTGGCAGGGAGAATTTCATAACAAGAAAAAAAATGGTGAGTTATACTGGGAGAACTCTGTTATCGTCCCGATTATTGATCCCACCTGGGCTATTTCCCATTATGTGAGCATCAAGCAGGACGTGTCTTTGCAGAAAAAGGAGCTGGAGGCTTTTTCTGAAAGCGAACGTCGCTTTCAGGAGCTTGCTGATCTTCTGCCTCAGACTATTTTTGAACTTGACCTTCAGGGTTGGATTACCTACACCAACCGTGAGGGCTTTGAGACCTTCGGATATACCCAGGACGATTTTCAAAAAGGAGTCCACAGCATGTCTCTTTTTGTCCCTGAAGAGCGTGGGCGGGTGATGCTTAATATGGAGCGTCGGATGAAAGACATTCCTTTTGCCGACCATGAATATATCGGGCTGAAAAAAGATGGTACGACCTTTCCTATGCTTGTCTATACTGCAAAGATTATCCGTAATGGCAAGCCAGTTGGTGTTCGGGGTATTTTGCTCGACATTACCGCGCGTAAACAGACCGAGGAAAAACTGCAGCAATTGAATCAGACGCTTGAGGAGCGCATTGAGGAGAGAACCAAAAAACTTGAAACAACTCATCAGCAGATGATTTTGCATGAAAAACTTGCTTCAATAGGCATGCTTGCTACCGGGATTGCTCATGAGCTGAATAATCCGATCAATTTTGTCAAGATCAATTTTACAACGCTCAAGGAGTCCGTTTCTGATTTTCAGGAGATGCTCAAAGAGTACCGCAGTGTCATCAGAAGCTTTGAGGCGGGAGAATGCAGCGCAGTGGAGCTGCAGCGGATGCATCAGATGGAGGCTGAGCTGTATATTGATACCCTTTTCAGCGATATTACCGAGATATTTACTGAATCGCAGCGTGGTTTCGAGAGAATCACTGCAATAATCGCGAGCATGAGGAACTTTTCGTTTAGCCATGCTATCGACGAAAGGGTTCTGTTTGACATTAACCACGGAGTCCGTGATGCACTCACTATTGCACGCAATGAATACCGTAACTGCGCTGAAATTGAAACCCTTCTTGAGGAGTTGCCACTCGTCCCCTGTAATCCTGAGCGGATCAATCAGGTCTTTCTCAATCTTATTGTCAACAGTGCTCATGCCATAGCATCAACAACGCGCAGCGCACCTGGTAAAATCACTATTCACACCTGGCGTGATACTACCGATGTATACTGTTCAGTTGCTGATGATGGACCGGGCATCCCGCAAGAGGTTCAGAACCGTATTTTTGATCCGTTCTTCACGACAAAAGAGCCTGGTAAGGGTACCGGGCTTGGGTTGAGTATCTCCTACGACATTATTGTCAACAAACATGCCGGAACACTCTCTGTTGAATGTCCCGCCGGGAAGGGAACTGTTTTTACGCTCTCACTTCCGCTGAAGGCAGTCTGAAGTTTCTGAAAGATCATCAAGGGCAAGGGCCTTTCATACTTGCCTTATGCTTTCGAAGTCTTTGGTAATGGAGTGAAACATTTTGTTGGTCGCAGTCTGCATGATCATCGACATCCCGGCGTTGGTCATAGCGTGAAGAATTTTTTCGGGAATGATCCGGAAGGCCGGGTAAAGAATAAATCGGACATCGATTTTTAAATCGAATTGAACCCTGGTTTTGTTTTCCTCAACCGGATGCATGTACATATCGGCAAATGCTTTTCCCTCAAAAAGATACTTTTCCGGATCCTCGATCCTGGAGGCGACAGGGTAGTGCTTCCATTGCACCTTTTTCCCGATGGTGTAGAGCTTGATCATCTCTTCGGAGAGCTCATCAGGGTTAGAGCATTCGACGTTCTCAGGCAGTTCTATCAGGAGCTCTTCACTCTGTTCAACAAAAAAGATGATATCGAAAGGGTTGCTTTGCGGATCGGTAACACGAAAAAGCCACTTGTAGACGTTTTCAGTGCTGGTGAGTTCAACGCTGTGACAGAAGGGGTTGAAGCCAAGTATTTTTTTCTGGTCCGAAAGGTAGGCCGTTGTTTGATCAAATTCTCCTTGAAATATCCAGTCTCCCCGGCTTACTCCAGTTGCATCCATTTCCATGATCGTAGTTCCACAGGTTTCATTTCATTCGAGTATGCGCACAACGCTCTCATCCATTTTAAAAATATAAGGAGAATTTGTGACAAACTCTCTTTTTCAAATGGTTGGCTTTGTTTGCAGAGGGAGCGTTTATACAAGCTCAGCCTGCAGACGTGCGGCCTGGTCATGCATTTTGAGGGCATTGATTATATCCTGAAGGTCGCCTTGCAGGATCTGTGGAAGGGCGTGGCTGGTGAAGCCGATACGGTGGTCTGTTACGCGTGATTGCGGGTAGTTGTAGGTTCGGATTTTTGCGCTCCGGTCTCCGGTTGTGACCATCGAACGGCGCAGATCGGCTCGTTGCTGCTGTTGTTCGGCAAGTTGGATGTCGTACAGTTTTGTTCGGAGCATCTGCATGGCTCTCTCCTTGTTCTGGAGCTGGGAACGCTGCTCCTGGCAGGCAGAGACTATGCCGGTTGGCATATGGGTGATTCTGACTGCGGTCTCTACCTTGTTGACGTTCTGCCCCCCTTTTCCTCCGCTTCGATAGGTGTCGAAGCGCAGGTCTTCACGGCGGATCTCAACATCGACTTCCTCTGCTTCCGGTAATACGGCAACGCTTACCGCAGAGGTATGAATACGCCCCTGTGTTTCGGTGTCGGGGACACGCTGTACCCTGTGTACACCGCTTTCATACTTCATGGTGCCATAGACATCATGGCCGTTGACACTGAGGGTAATTTCACGGAATCCGCCTGGAACGGAGCTTTCATTGAAGTGCAGTGTTTCGCACTGCCATCCCTGGTGTTCGGCATACCGCTGGTACATTCTTGTCAGGTCAGCAGCAAAAAGTGCGGCCTCTTCTCCGCCGGTACCCGCCCGGATTTCGATAATGACGTTGCGAGAATCGGCCTCTTCTTTTGGCAGGAGCAGTATTTTGAGCTGTTGCTCAAGTTCTGGCAGCTTTTTCTGCAGTTCGCTGATTTCAGCCTGTACAAGCTCTTTCATCTCTGCGTCGCTTTCGCTTTTCAGTAATTGGCGTGACTCATCAAGCTCTGTTTTTGTAGCAGCATAGAGGTCGTAGGCCTGCACGATTTCGCGGAGGTCGCTGTACTCCTTGTTGAGTTTTCGGAAGCGGACTTGATCGGCGGCCGCATTCGGGTCAGAAAGCAGTTGTTCAAGATCAAGATGTTTCTCTTTTATGGATTGCAGTTTATCGAGCATTGATGCCGGGCGTCAGCCTCAGGGGTTGAAAAGATCGTTGATGAGAATGTATGCGAAAAGTGACAACAGCAGGGCCATACCGATCTGCTGGATGCGCATTTTGATTTCAAAAGGGATTTCCCTGCGTATGATGCCTTCAAATGCATTCAGCACGAATTGGCCGCCATCAAGGGCAGGAACTGGCAGGATATTGATGATCGCCAGGGAGATGGAGAGCATGGCAAGAAAGTAAAGGAAGCTGACAGGCCCCTGTTCAGCGCTCTGGCTTGCTATTTTGGCAATCTTGATTGGTCCGCCTACCGATTTTCGAAAATCCTCCTTGCCTGTGAAGATTTTGGCGAATCCCTGGACGGTCATGGTGCTCATTTTCCAGGTCTGGTTCACTCCGCTGACCAACGATTCCGTGAGACCGACTTTTCTCCGTTCTGTTACCAGTGTCTGTTTCAGTGAAATACCGATTTTTCCGGATTCATTGGGTGTGACCGTGGCGATAAATACCTTACCATCAGAACGGAGTCGCGCCGCTGTTATTTTCTCTCCTTCGACAGGTTCGAGGTAGTTCCAGGTAATGGTGATGGGTTTGGCGGCATGTGCGGAGATGATCCCGACAACTTCCGTCCAGTCGGAGACCGTTTTGCCGTTGATGGCCGTAATGAGTCCTCCGGATTGTATGCCGGCTTTTTGGGCGGGCATGTTTTCCAGAGCTTCGTCGATGAGTGGCGGTACGATTGGACGTATGCCGAGACTCTGCGTTTCGTTGATAGTTGAAAGGATGTTTGATGGAGCCTTCAGGGTGATGCTTTGCTGGTCGCGAAGAATGGTATAGTTGAGCGACGGGGTGATGAAGAGTTCCGGATCGAGTGCCTCTTCCCAGCTTTCAAGTTTTTTGCCGTTTGCCAGTTGCAGGCGGTCACCGGTTTTCATGCCCATGGTTTCAAAGACGGATCCTTTTTCAACGAAGGCAGGAGTGTTGACACTTGTTCGGGCTTCTCCGAGCACAAAGGTTATGCCGAAAAAGATAACTGCAGCGAGAATAAGGTTCATGGTGACCCCTCCGGCAAGCACAATCAGTCGCTGCCAGACTGGTTTGGCCCTGAACTCCCAGGGTTGGGGATCTGAGCCCTGAAAGTTGGTGTCGAGGCTTTCATCGACCATGCCAGCAATCTTGACATAGCCGCCGAGAGGAAAGACGCCAATACCGTATTCGGTTTCGCCAATCTTCTTTCTCCAGATTCGCTTTTCCCAAAAGTCAAATCCGATATAAAACTTGTCGACCCTCATGCCGAACAGTTTTGCTGTCAGAAAATGGCCGAGTTCATGTGCGGTGACGAGAATGAAGATGGCGACAATGAAAAAGAATACTGAGCTCAGAAAATCCATAACGTTCCTTTATTTCAATAAAAAAAGCTGTTACAATCATGCTTGGGTACAAGCTGTACTGCGGCCTTTTGTTCTGGTTTGTTTACCCTGTCAGGCAATAAATTTTTTAGCCATCTCGCGGGCCCACCGGTCGGCCTGGAGATATTCGTCAAGTTCGATTGGGTCGTAAGCTTCGTGAGCCTGCATGGTTTTTTCGACCGTTGCTGCGATGTCGGTAAATCCGATTTTTCTGTCAAGGAATGCGGCTACGGCGATCTCGTTTGCGGCATTAAGCACTGCCGGATAGGTTAAGCCTGCTTTCAGCGCCTCAAATGCAAGGCGGAGTGCAGGGAAGCGCTCCATATCAGGCTCTTCAAAGGTCAGTGTTCCTATTTTTGGCAGGTCAAGCTTGTGGATGCCGCTTTCGCAGCGTTCCGGCCAGGAGAGGGCATAGGCAATCGGTGCACGCATGTCGGGCGAGCCAAGCTGTGCGATAACGCAGCCGTCAATATATTCGACCATGGAGTGAATGATGCTTTGTGGATGCACGACGACCCCGATTTTTTCAGCAGGCATGGAAAAGAGCCAGTGGGCCTCTATCACTTCAAGGCCTTTGTTCATCATGGTTGCAGAGTCAATGGTGATTTTTGCCCCCATGGTCCATTGCGGGTGTTTCAGCGCCTGTTCAAGCGTAACATTTTTCAGCTCTTCGGCAGAAGTGTTGCGGAATGGTCCGCCTGATGCGGTTAAAATGATCCGTTCAACATCCTCTGCCCGGTGCCCTGCAAGTGACTGGAAGATTGCTGAGTGTTCACTGTCAACAGGCAGTAAGTGCACGTTATGTTTTTTTACCAGATCAGAGACCAGCTTGCCTGCGACGACGAGCGTCTCTTTGTTTGCAAGGGCGATATGTTTGCCAGCCTTGATTGCACTGACAGTCGGCAAAAGACCGGCGGCTCCGACTATGGCAGAGACGACCATATCCACTCCTTCGGCGGAAGCAATTGCTGCGGCTCCTTCGAGACCGTGAAAAATTTCCGGTTTATGCGATCCAAGAAGTGTTTGCAGCTTTTTTACCGAATCAGCATCCCGAACAGAGACCGCTGCCGGGAGGAACTCTTTGATTTGTTCCGCCAGCAATGCAACATCGTGACCTTCGGCCAGTCCGGCAATTTTGAATTTTTCAGGGTGCTGCCTGACAACATCAAGGGTACTGAGTCCGATTGAGCCGGTTGAGCCGAGTATAGCTAATGATCTCATAATGAGTAATAAAAAAGTTGCAGGGGTTGCTGGTGACTTATTGGCCTGAAGTTATGCTTTTTCATGAAGGCTTACAAATAACCGCTTTTGGCAGTATCATCGTATCCATTTTTTCTTTTTGAAATCCTGCGAATTAGTGTTATAATCAGTCCCACTCGATTGGGTTCCTAGCTCAGTTGGTTAGAGCGGCTGGTTTACACCCAGTAGGTCGGGGGTTCGAATCCCTCGGGACCCACATCTCTCCAGAGTAATGAGGCGAAAAGGCAGGTACTCCCTGCCTTTTCGCTTTTCTCTCTTTTCTCTTGCCGGGCTACTTTTCCTCTGCTTTTCGTTCCCCTCTGAGTCTTGCGACGGCCTCTTCAAGCTCGGCCTGCTCTTTGTCGCTGAACTGACCGCTGTTGTTCTGAAGGGCAGAACTCTTGGAGCTTTCTGTGCCATTTTCCGGAGCAGACTCCTCTTCAGGCTGAACAGGAAAAAGCCCTTCAGGACGTTTTCCAAGAATTTCCTCAATCTGGGGGTATTGAAGCATCTCTTTCAACAGCAGTTCTCCCGCAAGCTTTTCGAGTTTTTCGCGGTTCACTGTCAGGAGATCCATCACCCTCAGGCGTGACTCTTCTACGATAGCCATAACTTCCCGATCAATGAGACGGGCAGTCTCTTCCCCATATTTCTTATCAATACCGGGACTTCCGTAATAAGGATTATTGCTTTCGAAGAAGGAGAGGTTGCCGAGTTTATCGCTCATTCCGTAGACCATGACCATGTTGTAGGCGATGCTCGTTACCTTTTCAAGATCATTCTGTGCTCCGGTTGAAATTTCACTGAAAATGATCTGTTCGGCGATGCGCCCGCCGAGAAGGCCGCAGATACGGGCAAGCAGTTCGCTTTTTGTCATCAGATAGCGGTCTTCGAGCGGTATGTTCATGGTATAGCCGAGTGCGCTCATTCCTCTTGGAACAATGGAGATTTTCTGAACAGGGTCGTTTTCAGGCATCATCCAGCTCACAATGGCATGGCCAGCTTCATGATAGGCGACAATCTGCTTTTCACGAGGATTGATGACCTTGTTCTTTTTTTCCAGTCCCGCTACACAGCGCTCTATGGCATCTTCAAAGTCTTTCATCTCAATGCTCACCTTGTTACGGCGTGAGGCGAGCAACGCTGCTTCGTTTGCTGTATTGGCGATTTCCGCGCCTGCGAACCCTGGAGTCTGCGAGGCCAGCGCTTTGAGGTTTACGTCCTCGGAGAGGGAGAGTGATTTGGTGTGTACCTTGAAAATGTCGATACGTCCTTTGAGATCGGGTTTATCAACCATGATCTGGCGGTCAAAACGGCCCGGTCGCAGCAGGGCTGAATCGAGTACATCAGGGCGGTTTGTGGCGGCGATCAGAATGACACCCTTGTCGGTTGCAAATCCATCCATTTCAACAAGCAACTGGTTGAGCGTGTTTTCCCGCTCGTCATTGGCGCCCATCATGGCTCCTTTTCCCCGGCTGCGACCGACAGCGTCAATTTCATCAATAAAGATGATACAAGGCGCTTTTTCCTTTGCCTGTTTGAAAAGGTCGCGTACCCTTGCGGCACCCACGCCGACAAACATTTCTACGAAGTCCGAGCCGCTGATGCTGAAGAACGGAACGTCGGCTTCGCCTGCAACCGCTTTCGCAAGAAGGGTTTTGCCAGTGCCCGGAGGACCTACCAGCAGGACGCCTTTAGGCAGCTTGCCACCAAGGGTGGTATACTTTTTCGGATCTTTGAGGAAGTCAACGACCTCCATCACCTCAGCCTTTGCTTCGTCGAGGCCAGCAACATCCTTGAAGGTGATGCGGGAGTGCTCGTCAAGGTTTTCGTAGAGTGCGGCCTTGTTTTTGCCGATGTTCATGAATTGTGAACCCGGTCCACCCATACGACGGAAGACAAAGAAGTAGATACCGATAAGCAGGCCGAAAGGGAGAATCCACTGGAGCAGTTCGCTGATCCAGGTGCTGCTTGCCATGCCCTGATATTTTATTCCCTTGCTTTCCAGCAGCTCGATGAGGGTGTCATCGCGTACCGGATTGACATAAATTTCATCCTGTTTGGATGCTGACTGAGGCAGGAGCATGCCAGGGCCATCTTTTGGCGGTTCTTTTACGGCAATGCCTGTTTGAACTCCTGGCTTGAGCTTGATATAGATTTTTTCCTGTGCTATTTTTACCGATTCTATCTTGTTTTCAGCAATAAGTTTGCGGAAAGTGCTGTAGGGTATCTCCTGTGTCGAGCCTTGCCAGAAAAAGGCAAGCTGCACTCCTATGAGCAGAACAATGACGACCACATAATACATAATCGAGAATTTCGGTCGCGGTATGTTGTTTTCAGGTTCGTTTTTATAGGGATTTGAAGGTTTAAGCGGTTTCTTTGCCATCAATCATGGTTATAAATTAAGAGACTCAGTACAGTGTTCACAGTTTGCGGATCCATGAGCCTCAATTTACAGGATTCTTCTATTTAATGAAGCATCTCGTAAGAAAACATTATCATATATTGGTCAGGTGTAAAATGAAAATTGCCGGTTATAAGTTTCAAAGAGCTCTTTTTGCATCTCTTTATGTTGTTACGCTGTGTTATTTCAGCAATAAATTTCTTTTCTAAAACAGCCTGAGAGGGACAGTTTATGAGTGTTGTTCGGGATAAGGCAAACTGCAGGATTTCAGCATTGAAATCGCTCTTGTGTGTCGGGCTTGACAGTGATCTGGAGAAAATCCCTGCTGTTTTTTTACCGTATGAGAATCCGGTTCTTGAGTTTAATCGTGCCGTCATCAGGGCGACATCGGATGTTGCGATAGCTTATAAGCTGAATACGGCTTTTTATGAGGCACGGGGCATTGCCGGGTTGCTTGATATGGAAAAAACGCTTGGCTCGATTCCCGGTGTCTGCATGACGATTGCTGATGCCAAACGGGCAGATATTGGCAATACCAGTAAAATGTATGCTCAGGCCTTTTTTGATCACTGGTCTTTTGATGCTCTTACGGTTGCTCCATACATGGGGTTTGATTCCCTTGAGCCTTTTTTTGCCTATGAGGATAAACTGCTTTTTGTGCTTTGTCTGACCTCCAATGAGGGCTCTTTGGATTTTGAGGAGCAGGCGATGCAGGATGGTCGTCCACTCTACCATTCTGTGCTTGACAAGGTTGCTTCATGGAGTCGCAATGGAAACGGTGGCGTTGTTGTCGGGGCGACCAAAAGCGCTCTGCTTTCTGAAATACGTTGCGAGGCGCCCAACCTTTTTCTGCTTATTCCCGGGGTGGGTGCACAGGGTGGTTCGCTTGAAGATACGGTTCATTTTGGTGTTGACGCTAACCGCCAAAGTGCGGTGATCAATGTCAGCCGGAGCCTGATTTATCCTTCGGGCTCTTTTTCGGGTATTGATGACTATGAACGGGCGGTTGCTGCAGAGGCATCAAAAATGCATAGTGTGATGAAAGCTATTCTATAAGTCTTGTTTTTTCGGGGGAGCTTGTTCTATTCATGCATTATCTCAGCAGGAGATTCCTTCCCGGGTTTTTCCGGTTCTTATTGACTTTAAAAAAGTGTTTGTATGTGCGGAATTGTCGGCTATATCGGGTGGCAGGAAGCTTCACCACTGCTTTTGAAAGGGTTGAAGCGGCTTGAGTACCGGGGTTATGATTCTGCAGGGATTGCCTTGCTCAACGGCAGTACCCTGACAGTTATGAAACAGAAAGGGAGTGTCAGCGGTCTTGAAAAGGATACTTTGGCGCTCAGAGCTTCAATGCAGGGCGCGACGGCAGGTATCGGTCATACCCGTTGGGCGACGCATGGTGAACCCAGTGATCGCAATGCTCATCCCCATTTGAATGCTGCCGGGGATATCGCCATCATCCATAATGGTATTATTGAAAACTATTCGGCCCTGAAGCAGGAGCTTGTTTCTGAAGGGTACCTGTTTTTGAGTGCGACGGATTCTGAGGTGCTGGTACATCTGATTGACTGGATCTGGAAGCAAGAGCCGTTGCTGGATCTGGAATCGGCTACCCGAAGCGCCCTTCGTCATGTTGAAGGCGCATATGGTCTTTGTGTGGTCTCTTCTCGTGAACCGGATAAAATCGTTGTTGCACGAAAGGGGAGCCCTCTGGTGATTGGTATCGGACTGGGGGAGTTTTTCATTGCTTCTGATGCGGCGCCCATTGTTGAACATACCAAAAAGGTGGTTTACCTTGCTGACGGAGAACTTGCCGTAGTGAGAAGGGGAGGCTATTGTGTTAAATCAATTGAGAATATCGAACAGCAAAAGACGGTAACCGAGCTTGATTTTACGCTGGAAAAAATAGAGAAAGGTGGTTTTGAACACTTTATGCTCAAGGAGATTTTTGAGCAGCCGGAGGTGGTGCATGATGTTATGCGTGGGCGTGTGCGCCTTGATGAAGGTTGGTTACGGCTTGGCGGGATAGCCGACTATCTTGATCGTCTGAAGCAGGCAAAACGTATTGTGATCTGTGCCTGTGGTACGAGTTGGCACGCGGCTCTGCTTGGCGAATATCTTATTGAAGAGTTTGCCCGTATTCCTGTCGAAGTTGATTACGCCTCGGAGTTCCGGTATCGTAATCCTCTTGTCGGAGTTGAGGATGTGGTTATTGTTATCTCCCAGTCAGGTGAAACGGCTGATACTCTTGCTGCACTTCGCACAGCCAAGGAAAAGGGCGCTATGGTGATGGGGATCTGTAACGTTGTCGGTTCCACCATTGCCCGTGAAACCGTTTGTGGTATGTATACCCATGCCGGGCCTGAAATCGGTGTTGCCTCAACCAAAGCGTTTACAGCCCAGGTGGCCATGCTCTATATGTTAGCCCTCTCGCTCAGTAAGGGCAGAACCATGTCAGACAGCGAGATTACCTTGCATCTCAGGGAGCTTTCAGAGATTCCTGAAAAAGTTGCGCGGATTCTTGAGCTCGACAGCCAGATTAAATTGATAGCGGAGCGCTTCAAGGATGCAAAAAACTTCCTCTATCTTGGACGCGGCTTTAATTTTCCTGTTGCCCTTGAAGGCGCCCTGAAGCTCAAGGAGATCTCCTATATTCATGCAGAAGGTTATCCTGCAGCGGAGATGAAGCATGGCCCGATTGCCCTGATTGACGAAGATATGCCAGTCATTATTCTTGCTACCCGTGACAATACCTATGCCAAGATTCTCAGCAACATTGAAGAGGTGCGAAGCAGGAAAGGGCGGGTTATTGCCATTGCAAGTGAGGGAGATACTGAGGTCAGTCGTCTTGCCGAAGAGGTCATCTATATTCCCCAGGCATCCGGGCCGATAACGCCGCTTCTGACAGTGGTTCCCTTGCAGCTTCTTGCCTATCATATTGCAACATTACGGGGCTGCAATGTTGACCGTCCACGAAATCTGGCAAAATCGGTCACGGTCGAATAAGCCGAAAGGGTTAAGTCAAGAGTGTCGTGGGAATTATTATGTAGCACTGTTCGTTGAGGGAAAGGTCTCTTGATTGTTCAGGATATCCTTTCCTTCACTGAAACTGTACAAACGTATATGCGAGGTCATGTTGTTGTTACCGGAGCTACCGGTGTGATAGGCGCTGAACTTGCCCGGCGGCTGATTGAGCGTGGAGAGAAGCTCGTTTTGCTTGTTCGTTCGCCTGAGGCAGCCTCTCTGAAAATTCCTGGAGCGGCGGCTTATGTCAGGTGGGATTCGGAGATGGCGAGCGGTGAGTGGAGCGCTTCTGTTGATGGCGCCAAAGCTGTCATTCATCTTGCCGGAAAACCTTTGCTCGAAAGTCGCTGGAGCGAGGAGCACAAGGCGGAGTGCTATAATTCAAGAATTCTTGGTACCCGTCATATCGTTTCGGCCATTGCCAGTGCGTCGGAAAAACCTCAGGTATTTATCTCATCATCAGCCATTGGTTATTATGGCTCCTTTTTCAGTTGTGACGATACGGCCGATATTTCCGAGTCTGGCAGGGCGGGCAGCGATTTTCTTGCAAAAATCTGTTTTGACTGGGAAAAAGAGGCGCTTGAAGCTGAAAAGAGTGGCGTGCGCCTTGTGTTGTTGAGGACGGGTATTGTGTTGACGACAAGAGGCGGGATGCTGCAGAAGATGCTTGCACCCTTCCGCTTTTTTCTTGGAGGACCCATTGGTTCAGGTCTTCAGTGCATCTCCTGGATTCATATTGATGACGAGCTTGCCTGTATTCTTGAGGCCCTTGATAATGCGGCTTACTCTGGAGCAATGAATGCGGTCAGTCCGCAACCTGTTTCCATGAATGATTTTGCCAAAGGGCTTGGAGCCGTTCTTGGCCGTCCTTCTCTGTTACCGGTACCCCGGTTTGCTGTTGATATGCTGATGGGTGAAGGAGGAGAGTACGCGGTAAAAGGTCAGAGAGTAAAGCCTGCAGTTTTGCAGAAGCAAGGATTTGCCTTCCGCTATCCGAAACTGTCTGATGCCTTGGCTGATTTGATTGCCAATAAGAAATAACTTGTTTAACGAACGAATTAAAAAGGAGTCTGCAGATGGGTACAAGAGGTCGTGAAATAGTTGGAGAGCATCTTCCCCGTGTTCTTGAGTTGCTTAACAAGGCTTTTGCTGATGAGTGGCTTGCCTACTATCAGTACTGGATTGGGGCAAAGCTGGTTCAGGGCCCTATGAAAGATGCCGTGATTGCCGAACTTCTGCAACATGCTGCAGATGAGCTTCGTCACGCTGATATGGTATCCGCCCGGATTATTCAGCTTGGGGGAAAACCTGTTACCTCTCCTCTCGAGTGGTTTTCGTTGTCGAACTGCGGTTATGCCGCTCCTGACGATCCCTTTGTCAAAAAGATCCTTGAGCAGAACATTGCCGGTGAGCAGTGCGCCATCAATGTCTACAACAGTATTATCGAAGAGATCGGCTTCAAGGATCCGATAACGTATAATCTGGCGGTACAGATTCTCCAGGATGAGGTTCAGCATGAGGAGGATTTGCAGGCGCTTTTCGAGGATCTTGGCGTTTTTCTCGTCAGATCGTAACCTCTCTTTGTTCTTTCCCAATGGCAAAGAAAAGCCCGACAGCATGTGCACGCTGCCGGGCTTTTTTGCGTTAGAGCATAAAAATTCTACCTTGGCGTAACAAAAGATGCTGAATTTTTGGTTTTGGTTAAAAAAATAACTACATATGTGTCGTTACTATTAATTATTAAGGCTTCATTAATTTCATCTGATCTTGTTATGAGAAAAAAACTTTTAACAACACTGCTGTTTCTGCTGGCAGCATCGTTGTTTCAGGGAACAGCTCATGCTGCTGATGCCGTGGTTACCGACACCGGAACAACGTCGTGGATGCTGACTTCTACAGCACTTGTTTTGCTTATGGTTCCTGGACTTGCCATGTTTTATGGCGGACTTGTCCGGACAAAGAATGTGATTGGTACCATGATGCACAGTTTTGCCGCTATGGTGATTATTGGTGTGCTCTGGCCGATGGTTGGCTATGCGCTGAGTTTCGGCCCCGGTGTTCTTGGCGGTTTTATCGGGTGGGACAGCAAGTATTTCATGTTGCAGGGGATTGATGATACGATTATGTCAACACAGATTCCTGAATATGTCTTTGCGATGTTCCAGGGTAAGTTTGCCATTATCACACCCGCTCTGATTGCCGGTGCGTTTGCTGAAAGGGTTAATTTCAAGGGGTATGCAGTATTTATTGCTCTCTGGAGTATTTTTGTCTACAGTCCGATCTGCCATTGGGTCTGGGCGGCTGATGGTTTCCTTTTTAATCTTGGAGCAATGGGCGCCATTGATTTTGCTGGTGGTACTGTTGTGCATATCTCTTCGGGTATTACCGCGCTTGTTGCTGCACTCTATCTTGGTAAAAGACGTGGTTATCCAAAAAATGTCATGCAACCGAACAACCTGGTGATGACTTTGATTGGCGCGGGTCTTTTGTGGGTCGGCTGGTTCGGGTTTAACGCTGGAAGTGCTATTGCGAGTAACCTTGCCACTGCCCGTGCTTTGACGGTTACCCAGATGGCTGCAGCTTCAGGTGCATTTACCTGGATGGTCATTGAAATTTTTCATCATGGGAAAGCAACCAGCCTTGGTGTTGCTTCAGGGATTCTTGCAGGTCTTGTTGCCATCACACCTGCCGCTGGTGTTGTACAGCCTGTTGGTGCTTTTGCACTCGGTATGCTCGCTTCGATTTTCTGCTACTCTGCAATTTTGCTCAAGAGCAAGCTTGGTTATGATGACAGCCTTGATGCTTTTGGTGTCCATGGTGTCGGTGGTATTGTTGGAGCTATTGCGCTTGTGTTTTTTATTCGTCCTTCATGGATGGCCGATGCTGCAGCGAAAACGGCTGATCATAGCTGGACGATGTGGCAGCAGCTTGGTGTTCAGGCAACAGCCGTAGGAGTGACAGTTGTCTATGCTGCAGTGATCTCTTTCATTCTGCTTTTCCTTGTTGAAAAAACAATCGGCCTTCGTATTTCTGAAGATGATGAAATGTCCGGTCTCGATCACAGCATGCACGGTGAGCATGGATATGGTCTTATCAACCTTAACTAACCTGTAGCGATGAAACTAATTACAGCAATCATTCAGCCTGACAGGCTCGATCATGTGCGCGAGGCACTGATTCAGGCAGATATAACAAGGATTACCGTCAGTCGTGTAACTGGCCATGGCCGGCAGGAGGATATTGAGATATACCGCGGCCAGAAAATAGCGCCAAACCTGATTCCAAAAATCCGACTTGATATTGCCGTCAATAATGAGTTTGTCGATATAACGGTCGATACCATCATTAGCGCTGCAAGTCATGGTGTTGGTGAAATCGGTGACGGGAAGATCTTTATCACCCCGCTTGAAGAGTGCATCCGTATCAGAACAAGGGAGCGTGGCGGAAAGGCGATATAACAAACCGTTCATAGCAGACGAAAGGGCAGTTCCGGTAAATTTGGGACTGCCTTTTTTTTTATGGCGCGGGAGAGGGTGGCAGTTCTCGCCATCCAGGATAATAGGTGTTCAGCCATCTTTCTGCGTTATGATCGCGCAGGAGTGCAGCATTGCGGAAGTCATCAAAGCGTCCGGCGAGGTCACCGGTTTTACTTTTTGCGATGCCTCGGTGGAAAAATGCCTCAGCCATTTTTCTGTCGAGCGCAATGGTCTGGGAAAAATCAACAATTGCTCCGGTAAAATCGCCGGTCATGTTTTTTACGATACCCCGGTTGTAGTAGTTGACACTTTTGAAAGCGTTGTCACCAAAGGTTATCGCCATGGTGTAGTCGCTGATGGCTTGCGGATATTTTTTTAACTGCTGCTGTGCGATGCCCCGCATTTGGAATGCCATGGCAAATGAGGGGTTAATTTCAATGGCTTTTGAATACAATCTTATGGCTGTGGGAAGGTCGCCTTGCTGATGCTTTTCAAATCCGAGGTTAAAAGAGCTGTTGGCCGATTCGGCCAAAGCAATACCAACCGTCAGCAGCATCAACGCCGTGACAAGAGGGATACAACACAAAATCTTTTTCATGTGATACTGCAGGGGTCTAAAGTATAAAAAACAGAAGCGCAGCCGACCATTTTCAGTCGCTACGCCCTACATACTAATAGTTTTCGGGACTTTGAAGTTCCTTTTTTTATGCCTTGAGCGATGAGGGTATTCAATCTCTTTCTTTGTGCCTTTTTCACTGCTTTTTCTATCTTGTCCCTGTCACTCATGGCAACGCATCTGCCCTGAAAACTAACATCTAATCGTTGCTTTCCATGCCCGAAATTATACCTTTCAAGGGGACTCTCTATAGTCCCGAACTGCTGAAAAGCGCATCAGATTTGATTTGCCCTCCTTATGATGTCATTTCGGCAGCATTTCAGCAGCGGCTCTACGGCAGCTCACCCTACAACGCCATACGTCTTGAACTGCCTCTCGAGGCCGATCCCTACAGCGCAGCCGCAGAGCGTCTCGCTGAGTGGCTTCAGGGTGGTGAACTCCAGAGCGATCCCGTTCCGGCCATCTACCCCTATTTTCAGACTTTTGATGATTCCGACGGCGTTTCGCATACCCGCTGTGGTTTTTTCGCCGCCATGCGGCTGTATGATTTTTCGGAAAAGAAGGTACTGCCTCACGAAAAAACCCTTTCAGGTCCCAAGGCCGATCGTCTTAACCTCTTCAGAAAAACGAAAACCAACATCAGCGGCATATTCGGTCTCTATGCCGATGAAAGCAAAACCGCTGATGGCCTGATGAAAGCTTTCACCGAGAGCCATGAGCCGATTGTTGATGCTCATTTCGAGGGAGTGAGCAACCGGCTGTGGCGCATCACTGATCCGGAGATTGTCGGGCAGTTCCAGCAGTCGCTGCAGGATCGGGCGGTCTATATTGCTGATGGCCATCACCGTTATGATACCGGCGTCAACTATCGCAATGAGCGTGCGGCGGCGAACCCCTCTCATACCGGCCAGGAGCCCTATAACTTTATTTTGACCTATCTGGCTAACATTCATGACGAAGGGCTGCTGATTTTCCCGATCCATCGCCTTGTGCACAGCCTCGAAGGGTTTGATGCCGCTTTGCTGAAGTCGCGTCTCGCAGAGTTTTTTACCGTAACTGAACTGCATGACAGAGCCGCACTGAAGGCATTTCTTGATGGAGAGCCATCGAGTTATGCTTACGGCGTTGTCACTTCCGGCATGGTTCTCGGCATCTGCCTGAAAACCGATCCAAAGCCCCTGCTTGATCCTGCCCGTCCGGAAGCTCTGCAACGCCTTGGTCTGGTGCTTCTGCACGATCTTATCTTGTTCAGATTGCTTGGCATCTCCCAGGAGGCGATGGCAAAGCAGAGTAACCTGACGTATGTCAAGGATGACCGTGAAGTGTTCGATGCGATTGATTCCGGTAAGGTTCAGGTTGGATTTGTGGTCAAGCCAACGACCGTTGAGCAGGTTCTTTCCGTATCGGAGACGGGAGAGGTGATGCCGCAGAAATCGACCTTCTTTTACCCGAAACTGATGACCGGCATGCTTTTTAACCCGCTTGACTGAGCAGCAATGACCGAAGAGTTTCTCTCCCTCTCCGCTGAAGAGAGCTGCCAGTATGCCCGCCGGTTTGCTGCAACCCTTCAGCCTGGCGACATGGTTTCGCTCTGTGGACAGCTCGGCGCGGGCAAAACCGAGTTCATGCGGGGGGTTACGGAGTATTTCAACTGCGACGACCAGCTCTCAAGTCCCACCTTTCCCCTTTTGAACATCTATGAGGGTTCACAGAATGGTGAGCCGGTAACGCTGCACCATTTCGATCTCTACAGGATCAACTCACTGCAGGAGCTTGAAGGGATTGGTTTCGACGAATATCTCTCCTGCGGTGATTTTTCTTTTGTGGAGTGGGCTGACCGTTTTCCGGAATATGCTATGCGCTATACCGTAACGGTCACCCTTGAATATGCCGGGAACGAGAGCCGCAGAATTGTTATTAAACGCAAATCGTGATGAATATTCTTGCCATAGAGTGCACCCATGCGGCCCTTAGTGTTGCGGTCACGAACGCCGGTGTCGTTACCGAAGCCCGGAGCGCCGACTGGAAGAAGGCTGCTGAAACACTTGTTCCCTTGATCGAACAGGTGATGGCAGAAAGCGCTCTCGATCTCAAACAGCTCGACTGCATTGCCATTTCATCCGGCCCCGGCTCCTTTACCGCACTGCGTATCGGGATGGCTATTGCCAAAGGGGTTGCTTACGGCCTCGGAATCCCGCTTGTTCCGGTGCCCACCATGCCAGCAATGGCCGCCTCACTGCATGCTGAATCCGGTTCCATAATGGCGGTTATTCCATCCCGCAAAGGGGAGTATTACTTTGCATCGTATTTGCCTGAGGAGCTTGCTTCAGGCCTCTGGCATGATGAGGTCAAGCGAGGCTCTGCGGCTGACGTTGTCGCTGCCATTTCTTTAGTTAATGGTGGAGCAGTTGTTCTCGGGCGTGGACTCAATGAGCTTATCCCGTTGCTCGCCGATTCCGGTGCGGTTTACAGGGAGGCAGATCTCTTTTCCGCCAGTTCCCTTTTCCCCGCAGCTCTAAGGCTCTTTGCCGGGGCCGATGCCGCAGAGCTCAACGGAGTTACCCCCGATTACCGGCAGATGTTTACTCCCAATGGCGGGGGAGGGTGAACGGATGGGTTATGTACTGGAAGAAATTTTATGAAATCATGCAATGGCACGAATCCCTTTTCGTTCCACAAGAGAAAGGAGTTTCAATGTTGTGCCTGCGGGTCTCTTTTGTCCCCGTTCCCATTGGCTGACCGATTCCTTTGTAACGTTCAGATAATGGGCAAAAACCATTTGGCTCACCTCTTCGCGTTCACGCAAAGCCTTTATTTCCTCAGCGCTGAATGGATGAACCAGTGTCAAACAAGATTCGTCGAAGTGACGCATGGTCTGTTTGTCGATCACGCCAGCTTGAAACATGTCTGAAACAGTCTCATGAACCGCCGCAAGGGCATTGCTTTTGTATGTTTTCGCTTTATTCATAACATGCTACAGCCTTAAAGGCTCCTGTCTGGATTAGTTTTTCGAGTTTGTCGTCGGACAGGGCAAAGGTGATTTTTGCCAGTTCCTTATACTCTTTTACATCTGCCATGGTTATGTTATTCTGTGCATTTTTGGGAAACCCATAAACGAAGAAAGCCTTGTCACCCCGACAGTAAAAAATGATAGACCTGTATCCACCAGATTTACCTTCATGAGGTCGAGCAATCCTCTGTTTGATGACCCCGCCGCCATAATCGGCATCTATTAACCCATTTTCGGCATCCTTAACGGCCTTGCACAGCTTCTCATCACTGATGCCCTCATCCTTGGCGAACTTGGTAAACCATCTGTTTTTGAAAATCCGCACGCTTGATCGTTCTGGTTTTTGTTCTCTACCTTGAATCACTATAGGACTTATTCCTCGAAGCTCTGCTTCGTGATAGAATTCTTAAACATAAACTCATACCCCGTAGCTCTGGTGCGGGGTAGTTGATTGTATAGAACCAGGATTTACTTTTCAAGTTTATTCTGATACAAGCTTAACTGGATTGTAATAAATGGATTGTCGCTATTCTGTGATTTTTTTAATCGAGGAAATAGTTGAAAAAATAACGCAACAAACGATATCGGCTTACAGTGAGTCCGAAAATTTTTTACATGAAAAGTAATCGTCTGTTTTTCTGGCTATAGACCGATCACGCGAAAGCATTTTAAATTCAGGTTTTCGTTCGCATTGTAATAGTTTGAAGTTTGAAGTGGACCCCAACCGGTGGACAAAAAGTGGCTGAGTTTAAGTTGGTAACCTGACCTGTTCATGCAGCGGAAAGGCGCTGCCCCTCTTTTACCTTTAACTCTTCTGTCTGCTTGTTCTTGTTATACTTGTCAACTATTCTTGCACCACCTCCAACGGCTGTCCGGTAAACCTTATCTGGCGTACTGTAGCCCAACAACTGATGCTGCCTTTCAACGTTGAACAATACAAAATATTCCTTTAATCCGCACTGTAATTCTGCTGCGGTGGAGTAACCTTTGATATATATATCCTCATATTTGACACTCCTCCAGAGTCGTTCGACAAAGATGTTGTCCAGTGCTCGGCCACGTCCATCCATGCTAATACTGATGGATGGGTGCTCTGTGAGCGCTCCGATAAAGGCGGCACTTGTAAACTGGGCACCCTGATCAGTGTTGAAGATTTCGGGTGTCCCGTACTTGCGTAACGCTTCTTGCAGACAGTCAACGCAAAAGGTGCTTTCCATCGAGTTCGATAACCTCCAGGAGAGTACTTTCCGGGAATACCAGTCAATGACCGCCACCAGATACATAAAGCCCTTTGGAAGGCGAATATAGGTGATGTCAGTCGACCAGACTTGGTTGGGTTTTGTGACATCAACTCCCCGCAAGAGATAGGGGTAGATCTTGTGCTCCGGATGCGGTTTGCTGGTGTTGGGGCCCGGTGCCATGCCAGCCAGACCCAACCTTCGCATAAGCCGCTGAACCCGTTTCCGGTTGATCTGGTAACCCTCGCTACGAAGATAGTGCATGATTTTACGACTACCATAAAATGGATGCCGGGTATACTCCTTGTCAATCAGTTCAAGTAACTGCAACTCTTCTGCATCAGGAAACAACACGATAGACGGTAAATATATCGTCGAACGATTAACGGACACAAGGACGCATTGCTTTGCCACCGGCAATGGCTCTTTGTCGCTGACCCACCATCTGCGCACACTCATAGGGACAGTCCGGACTTTTTCCTAAGAAACTCCTTCGCCTGATAGAATTTGGGCCTTTTCCTGTAGGATAAATCCCAATGATTCTGCCCTGCGTTGTAAATTACCAAGAACTCTGTTCCGGTATAACTCCTCATAATAGCAGGCACCTTTGTCAATATATTCCATACCATATCGAAGAGCATTATAAAAGAGTGTTGCGATTTTTCTGGCTGTTGCGGTAACAGCTTTGGCTTTCCCTGTTCTCGCAGCAAGTCTGCGGTAAAAAGCGCCCAAGGCTGTGTCACTTTTACCTATTGTTGTGGCAGCAAGGCGTAAATGGGCAGCAGCCCGGCTTGATGATCTTCGTGTTCTGCTCGAAAGGATTTTTCCTCCTGAGATTTTATTGCCTGGAGCCAAGCAAAGCCACGAAGTAAAGTGTTTAGATGTTGGCCATCGAGACATATCGGTTCCACATTCCGCAACCAGTTTCAAGGCAAGAGAAGGGCCAATGCCATGAATTTCTGTGAGATCAATACCAATAAAGTTGAACAATGCAGCTCGAACATCAAACTCAGGGGCATTTGAACAATATCCTGTTTTTTTTCGTTTCGATAACGGCTTTTGTGGGAGCTCAGTCATTTCCTGTAATTGCTTGAGCTTCGATTCGATGACCTGGTCACAAGCCTTTAGTTGTTCGGCATAGAAATCGACCAGTTCAAGTGACTGTTTCAGAGTAAAAAGATGTTCAGGCTTATAATTACCGGTCAATGCATCAATCATTACCTCGTCTGGATTTTGGCAACGAATATTCCTGAACTTGACCAATTCTTTCGGTTCATGTTGCCCCCCAACAATTGCGCGAATAATGTCCATTCCTGTTCGTCCTGTAATGTCTGACACTACATGATGCAACTGGACATTCATCTGCATCATGGCCTTCTGCATGTGCTGAATATGCGAAGCCTTGTAATCGAGTAACCTTTCACGCTGTCGCAGATAAGCCCTCAGTTCCGCGATATTACAGGATGGATGAAAACTTGCTCGTAATAGCCCAAACTGATGTAATCTCTGTAACCATTGGGCATCATTGATGTCAGTTTTGCGACCTGGAACATTTTTTGCCTCTCGCGCATTGACCAGAAATACTTCAAATCCATAGCTCTCAAGAATTTCAAATGCAGGAATCCAGTACACACCCGTTGATTCCATTGCAATAGTCTCAATTCTGCAGAATTTCAGCCAATGGGCCATTGCATGCAGGTCACCAGTAAAACTCTTGAATGTCTTTACCGGTTCATCGGTTCGATCGGGCGATACAGCTACCACATGAAACTGTGAACCAATGTCAACTCCAGCTGCATTCAGATGAACTACTGGCATTGATGAACTTTTTGCTTGTCTCATAACTCCTCCCAATAAAAGAGGCTGAAGGGCGGGTTTGCAGTACAATCATTTTCCTAAACGGGATCATCAAGTTGATGTCACCAGTGCCGAGTCCGCAAAAAACCCTGGACCATGTTTTTTAACGGGGTAATCCGCCAATAAAGTCGCCGGCCGCTCCCTTCAGCTGGTTTTAAGTAGTACGTTGTCAGGAGTTTCTATATAACAGAGAGGACGGTCACTTCTATATTTGTTTTTAAGCCAATCCAGCTCGACCTTTAACCGCCCGATTTCCGTATAAAGCTTTTCAGGATCTGCAGCCGGTTCAACTGGTTTTGGACCCCGTTTGGCTTCAAACAAGCTTGATGCCTGTTCCTGCAACTCTTTCTTCCACTTACCGACCTGAACGGGGTGTACTCCAAATTCCTGACCGATTTCATTCAGCGTCTTGACCCCTTGAATAGCCTCAAGTGCCACCTTGGCCTTAAAGTCACTGCTGAAATTTTTTCGTGTCCTTTTTGTCATTACCTGCTCCTTTTTGGGGCAAGTTAACAACTTAAACCACTGTCTAAAATTCGGGGTCCACTATAGT